>Ga0302319_10001528_pt1 | contig 51681 bp, 46 predicted proteins | sample Bog_T0_2_FD_203319 | JGI IMG/M metagenome (GOLD analysis project Ga0302319, IMG submission 203319) | Peat permafrost microbial communities from Stordalen Mire near Abisko, Sweden - Bog_T0_2 | ecosystem: Environmental > Terrestrial > Soil > Wetlands > Peat | place: Sweden: Abisko, Stordalen Mire... | reverse complement strand
GCTCGGGCACAAGGATGGTGGTGCGCTTTGCATGAAGACCTACGGCCATTTGCGGCAAGAGCACAGCTTCGCGCAGGCTCAGCGGGTCAATTTTGGCGGCGGTGTAACGCCGTAGGACCGACTATCCCTTCAGAAGTTTCAAAAGCTCGGAACGAGGCACGAGGATCTTGCCGCGAAGCGCGTGGCACGCCCGCAATTTTCCGCGCTGGATCAGCCTATAGACACTGAAGTAGTTAACGCCCAAGAGAGCGGCGGCTTCATTGATGGAATAGGCCAGGCGCTCGGGTTCGGACGACGGCGAATTTTCAGGGACAATTGATTCTTGCTCCATATGGGTTCTCAGAATGGGAGTCGCGATCCCGGGCTACGTTAGAAGCGGGTCTTTTCCAGCTTCTCCATGAATTCATGAAGACGCCCGGCCTGTCTTGGCGGGAACAGGTCCTGGATAGACACCTGCAATGTTTCGGCCAGGTAGACCAACGTCCTGTCGTCCACGAATACCATCCGGGCTTCGATTTTTGAGACGCCGCTGCGGCTGATATCGAAGCCTGCAATCTGAAGTTTGGCCGCAAAGGTCGACTGCGACCAGGCCCGGGCGTAACGCAGCCGGCGCACCTGGGGGCCGATATTGTTTTTGTAGCGCATGGCCTCCTCCCCGTTACTTGGCAGCCGCGCCCTCGACCTGCTTCGCCGTCTCAAAGCTCACGCGCGGCGCGCTCTCGTTCTCGCACAGTTTCAAGAGTGCCTGCGACTTTGCCGTGGAAAGGAGCGCGGCCGCCCGATCACGAAAACCGTCGATAGGCTGGTAAAGCTTCACCGCCTTGAAGAGCTTCCGAAAATTATCACCGACGACTGACTGGATTTGCTTCTCGATCGTGCTTTCGGCTTCGATCTCAGAGACGAGCGCCGGCGCCGGAAAGTTGACACGGGCTACGCAACCATCGCTCCCTTTGGCGGTCCAGCGCCTGCCTCCGCTCCGGGTGGAAATAATCGCGTCCGGATTCAAGCGCGCATGCTCGACCAGACTGGCTTTGATTTGTTTGAGTTGCTCGGATTTGGCGGCAATCTCGCGGTGTAGAGCGACGGCGTCGTCTACCATGATTCTTATTTCTTTTTCTTTCATCGAATGAGTTGGGTTAAGGTTCATGTCGGGCGCTCTGTTCGGTGCATTTGCTCCGTGAGCGGCGCGACATGAGGTCTTTACACCCCGTTTTTTCGATGCCTGGCTTTTGACAGACCGTTCTTTCTCCAGCTTTCTCCAATACCCTTCAAACAACCTCCCACAACCTTTGATTTACTTTGACGGATTCCAGACGAGCACGCGCGGAGCAAGCATCTTTCCTAACTTACGCCGGTGAGGAGCAGACGGTCGAACGACGAGCAAGGTGCCAATGGAAGCCACCTTCGCCAATGATGCTGGTGGCAGCAAGCGGCAGTGCCCGGCACGACCGGAGAAAGACGGGCTGGCGCGTCGGGGACGGGGGAATGGAGCGCAGCCGCTATGCCCTCTCAATCACACAATTTGGCACTTGCATCAAATTCGAGCCCCCTGTCCCATTCCATAATGAATGACATAAACGAAACAACACAGGTGACGATGTTTGTGGAAAAAAGCTCGTTCTTCCGAGTTGTCCACGCCGACGGAACTCTTTGTGCGCTCAGCCCGACTGGCAACGTGTGCCTGACATTCTACAATGATCGCGCCGCGTTTCCGAAAGAGATGGTTGAAGGGGTAAACGGAGAGGGCATAGTTACCGGAGAAATCCGAGAGAAGCGCGATGAGCCCCAGGGATACGCTCGCGAATTGGAAACCCAGATCGTAATGAGCAAAGAGGCTGCAATGCGCCTCTGGCGCTGGCTTGGCGAGGAATTCAAATTGCCTCAAGGGTAATGCCAGATTTGTGATGAAAATATCAGAAAACCGCCGCGGCGTGAATTAAGTCGGGATTGAAGTGCTAATATTGACGGAAACCTCAAAACGCGGGATCAAGTCCTCAGAGCGCCTAAGGAACGAGGGACAGCCGAACGACCTTATTCGCGCCGTTACCTTCGGCAACGATCAATCCTGCGGCACTCAGTTTTTCGATCTCTGCCGTGATAACCGATCTCAGCACATTCAAGCCGTCGGATAACTGCCGAGGGGAGCGTTTGCCATGCTTTCGCAGAAGCCGAATGATGCCTTTCTGGTTCTCGGACAACTCAAGGCGCTTCTCGGCTGCCGCTTGTTCCACCTCATCGCTGCCATCGAGCACTTTGATCCAGTCCCGCAGATGATACCCTCTGTTCTGGTTCGAGATGATGTCTTCATCCCCGCAATCCACCCCTGCTGTCTCCCTCATCCGCTGCCGGCACTCCTTCCGCAAATCGAGGACCGCCTCGGCTACCGCGCCCGGACGAGTCAATTTCAGGCGATCCGCAATGTCTTTCATCGGAAAGCAGCGGTAGGCTCCGTTTCCGGCCTGGCTTCGCAGCAAATTCAATACATGCCATTTGGTCGACGAATTCCGTCCACCGCAAATCTTGGTCCCACAAAGTTCGACGCGGTCATCATAGAACACCAGCTCTCCGCCGCCAAACGGGCTCAACTTTGATGGCGGGGATTCGGGCGCCTCACTTTTCCCATTTGCCCGGGTTCGTAACGCTTCGCGGATCTTGTCTTCGAGCGGATTGTCCTTCCCGAAAGGTTTGCCGACGAAATCCGTGGCGCCGAGCTTCATCGTTTCGGCGCAGAGATGGTGACTGCTGAGGCCGTGCGCCGTGATGGCGATAACGGGGGTGCGGCTGTGGCCTGGCGTCTGTCGAATTTTCCGGAGGAGATTGTGACCGTAAACAATGTCGGCGCGGCCCTGGAACCGATTCGGGATTTCCAGGTCCAACAGGATGTAGTCGAAAACGTAGTGTTCCAGGATTTCTTCTGCCTCTGTCTGCGACAACGCCTTGCGGCACTCGTGTCCCATCGAGAGCAACCGCTCTTCGAGGAGATCCAGAATGGCTTGGTCATCATCGACCACAAGAGCCGTCGTCATGCTGCCTCCCCCGGTTTGGATTGCATCGGCAGCAAAACGGTCACGCATGTTCCCCTATCCACCTCACTGGCGAGCGTCACATTGCCCCCATGTGCTTCCACGTACCGTTTGGCAATGGGGAGGCCATATCCGGTGCCCAGATGCTTTTTCGAAGTATTTCCCGGGACGAATTCCATCAGTTTCTCCAGGTCGCGCGCGCCCATTCCCCTGCCGGTATCGGTGATGAGCACGCGGACAATCGCTTCATCGGTATTTACGGAGGCAGTAACCGTGCCACGGGCGAACTCCGTGTTGTTTACCGCGTGCGCTTCAATTGCATTCTTGATGATGTTGGTAAACGCCATCTGCAACTGGGGACGGGACAAGCGCAACGTCGGTCTTGCGTCCGCATGCAGGTGGAATGAGACCGAGCCGCAGTCTCGACCCTGGGCTTTGAGATGATCGATGGCGTCCTGCGATGCACTTTCGATGACCTCGACCAGGTCTTCTTCGCTCACGCTCAACTCGATCTCGTCGGACCATTGCCGCATGTCCGCCAACATTTTCTCCAGGTAGTTTACCCCCCTGATAATTCGGTCGACTCGCCTTTTGTCACCGCGCTCCGAAGCCCGGTCTTTCAACTCGTCCAGGGAGGGTTTGATCGGTGTGAGGATGCCTTTGATATCATGAACGGCGGTCCGGATAACCTGCTCGGTTTTCTTTTCAGCGAGTTTTTTGGCGAGTTGGAGGGCATCCGGTCCAAACCGCATCTCGATCTCCTCGGCGGCGCGTTGAAAGGGGCGGGACTGCCGCCGCTTTTCGCCCGCGCTTTGGATGCTCCGCCGCCCCATTTCACGCCGCACCGAGTCCGCGACGAACGTATTGGGGTCCTTGGCAAGGACCGGGATCAATTGCTCATAAAGACTCTCAGGAATGTGCAGCAAATGATCGGCCACCGCCTTCCGAACCTCCCATTTTGGGTCCCTGGCCATCTGCGTGAGGAGCTTGGCGGCGTGAAGGCCGTCAGTGCTGCTCCGCAGGGCTGCTACCGCCCGCGCGACCAGATCGCGGCGCTGAGGCCACGATAGACCCCCTCGGTCCCCGTGCATGAGCTGGGTGATCTCGGAAAGGGGCAAGTCGGATATGGAGGCGTCAAATTCCATCAATAATCATACCGGTGCATGCGCTTTTTGAATGCTTCCTCGCCGCCTTCCAGCAATGAAACGATGTGTTCCTTGCAGCCGTCAACGTCGCCTGTGGCTCTGAGGGAGGCGTTCTGCCCATTGGACTGCATCACGATCACCCGGGAAGCATCCCCCAATACCGGAATGTTGGGGTTATGGGTGACGAAGATCAGTTGCCGGCTTCCGCAGACCTTCCGAATGGACTTTACCACCGTTTCGAAGACGAAGCCGTTATCCAGATTGTCTTCCGGCTGATCGATGAGGAGCGGGTTGGCGCTATCAAAAAGCAGGATCGGGAGGATCGCGGTGCATTTTTGTCCGGTGGAAAGGGCCGCGGAATCTTTGTAACTCCCTCCATCCTTGAGCTGGATGGATGGCGTGTCATCCATGCCCACGGTTTCCAATTCGTACAGGTTTTCTGGTTTCGACATTTCCGCGAGAACCGCGGCGGCCTGGTTCTCATTGAGTTGGCACCGGTCGGCGATCTCCTTTGCAGACTTCGTCCGCACCAGTTCATAAAGCTCGGACGGGGTCACATTCGTGGCGACAGCCCTCCCTACAAGCTGCTTTTTAACGCCGGCGTTTACGAGTGCGCGCTCGACGAAGAGGCGGTAATCTTCGCGCTGTCCAAACTGCCGGACCTCCACGCTGATCATCGGATTCAACTGATCGTTCAACATCTGCGCAACGCGCATCCGGGCCGCAAAGCGCCCGTCCCGGCATTCGGAGAGTTGCGTCATGAGATTTTCGCGTTGCTTCTCGAGGTCCAGGAGTTGCCTTTTCACGTCCGAAAGCTGGCGCTCCATCGCCAGCAGTTCGTTGCGGCGCTTCTCCAATTTCGTGCGCTCGACAGACTGGGCCTGCGTTTCCTTGTGCTTTTCGATTAATTTCCGAAATTCGATCTCCTGCCCTGCGTGGGCCTGAGCGAGGGATTCCTGGAGTGGTTTTAACCCGTCGTATGCGGTGCGCAACCGGCCCACGGCCTCCTCAAGGAAATGATCCGCTTCCTCGGCCAAACTCCGCAATTTCTTCAAGCCGTCCGCCAGAAGCTCTCCGTTTGGACCTTCGAGCAAATCATTTCCAAACAATGCCGGCAGTTCGCCGCTCAACCCTCCTTTGAGCTTTTTGATCTGTTGAGCCTGGGTCTTGACGGCCTCGGCTGCCGCAGCGGCGGTCTGTGATTCGCGGTCGCGAAGCGCTTTTAGCGAATGAGATTTATTGATCTCTGCCGCATCGGCACCTCCCGTCTTCGCGAACGCCCTAAGCTTTTCCTCGATCAGGGGCCGCTCCTTGATCTGTTCGGCCAGCCGGCTTTGCTGCTGCAAAAGCGGGATAATCTGGCCGGTGTTTCCCTGGACATCGCCTTCCAGCATTTCCAGGCTCACTCCAATCCCGGATAGTTCGGCCTCGGCAAACTTGTCCATCAGGTCCAGTTGATAATGGGGGGTTTCCGCAATGTTCTCGATTTGGTTCTGGCTGTAAACGTCCACCGGAATCAACCGCGACCCTTTCAAGGAAATGGGTTTTCCATCCGAATCCAGCACGATCGGTTCCCCATCGAGAGTTCGGGTGATGGTGTAAATCATACCGTCCTTGGTTTCGATCTCCAGTTCGACCCTGCCGCCCTGGAGGTTTGCCCGCACGATGTTGTCGATGCGGCGGCGCAGCAAATCGCCCTCCCGGCCCGGCATGACGTCCAGCGCGAAGCGGATGAGTTCGAGGATGCTGCTTTTTCCGGCGCCACGGGGGCCGATGAGGCAATTGAGCCCATCGGAGAACTCAATATCGGTTCCATCAAGGAAGCCGCCAAATACCCGGAATCTCCGGATGCGGTGAAAATCGGTCGTCTTCATGCCCTTACTTAACGGGAAATCTGGGCGCCTGCGCCTGGATTCGGGGTGAATCCCATATGGGTTTTTCCCACCCCAGATGCCCAGCCATATCGGACGGGTTTGGCGGTATTTCCACCCCAGATGCCGTCCCAACCGGACCCGCGTGGCCCAACTCGGCTCCTAGATACAAACGGCATTCCGTCAGCCACAGTTCGGACATGGCAGGCTCAACGAAACGGAAAACGATCCAAACCCAAACGGCAAAACCAAGATCCAAGCAGATGACTACCCATCCCAGAGAACCCGAAGTTTCCACAGAAGACGGCCTCAGCTCCGCGACCGCTGCGGCCGCACTCATTTTTCTGGCGGAGAAGTTTCCTCACCGGCAATTCAACGGCGCAGAGCTCGCCGTCGTGTCTGGAATTGGGGTGACAGCCATATCACAAATCAAGAACGCCGCAGACACCCCATTCTCGCTGGGAAAATGCACACTCCGTAGGCTCGACGCATGGCTGGAAAAGCATCCAGGCTTCAAACAGGCGTGATGCCGCGTTATTGCAGGTGCAGGTGACAGCAAGTCGCCAAACATGAGGGAGCGCACCCTTTCCTTTAACCTCCCAGGCGGCGCGCCGACTGAGCGCGGGCGAGCGGCAGCGAGGAGGGCCAACTAAAATTGGCGGTCAGGAAGCCTCCCCGAATGCACTTGAGGCTGAACGACTGCCAACATTACTCAGGTTGGCGGCGGAACGCAGGTGGTGTGACAGCTTTCTTGCTGGCACCCCACCTGAACGGAGGCACCGGTCGGAGTTCAGGATGCTTCTGCCCGTTCCGCAGCGAAGCGATAGGCGGAGGCGCGGGCGCTAGGCGGGGGGCCGAAAGCCGGTAGCGAAGCACGGGACGAGGCAGAGGCATCAGCGGTCCACCATCACGGGAGTCTGTGCTGGATAGGTGGCGGGCACAGTCTCCCCGGCGTAGCCGCGTCAGGAAGGCGTTGCGGAAAACTGGGTTTCCGCTGGGATGGGGAGTTGAGAGACCGGACGCGGAGCGGACGGGCTCGAACTGGGGAAGGGTCGCAAGACTCTTCCCCGTCAAACGAAGCAACCGCATTGGATCAATCCAAAACTGAAAACGATAACCTTAGCGTGCGTCTTTTGCCGTTCGTGCCGAATTCCTCTGTGTTGCTCACTGTCACTTCTAGGCTCCGTCTTTCGACTCACGCCACCAATTAGCGAGTGCGTGGGACTGTGCGGGAAAGTAACGTGCGCGGGTTTCAATAAGTCGGATGGCTTCGCAAAGTCTTTTGGCATCCACACAACCAACTTCTGTCCAGTGTTTGAGAATCTCGGGAGTGCTCCACAGACGGATTTCGGGGAACTTCCGGTGTGTGTGATTGGTGGCCTGTTTATCATCGATCGCAAGCGCCAACTGGCGGTGTACGGCGATGGCGATGCTCATCGCCTCGCCGTCGTCCACCACGATGGACTGTTCGACATAAAGAAGCTGCTCCTCCTCACCGGAAAGCTCCAGAATTTGTAGCAGGCCGGAAACGATGTGCGGCGTGACGTCCACTTCGATCATTTCACCAGTCTGGGCATCGCGCAGTCTTTTGACTTCGTCACGTACGGCCGGGCAGATGGCGAACTGCCAACCGGTGTCAGCAGCAATGCTCGCGAGGCAATCTGCGGCTAGGAGATTGAGCAGCACAGAACTGTCGTTGAGAAGAACCTCCATTGAACGGCTTATGCAGGCACCATCTCGGCGATGTCCAAATCGACCGGCTCAAAGCCGTCGTCTGCAACGGTTCCTGCGTCGTCGGTCATCATGCGGAGGGATTCTAATTCCAGCCGGGCGGAAACGCGGTCCGTGCGAAGCTTCCGCGCGAGTTGTCCCTCCGTGAGTTTCTCCTTCGATTCATAGGCGCTGAGCGCGAGTTGCCGGTACCGGATTGGCAGCATCGGCTGGCGAGATTCGCCCGCAAGTCCCAGCGCGGAGCGCGCCTGCTCGGGTTTGAAACCGCGCTTTTCCCGCAACGTATTCCACGTCCCGGAGGGAATACGTTTCAATTCCTCCAGCCGCAAAAACATTGCCTGTGCCGAGACATGGTAGAAATGTGCAAGAGATAACACAGTGCCGATGGTCGGACGTTCTTTGCCGAGCGCCTGCATGGAATCCGAGAGACGCCGAGAGACGCCTGTGCGCGGCATGAGGAAGTTCTTCGCAAACGAATCTGCAAATCGCTCAGCAGTCACTTTGCCCCAGTGATCGTGGACGAAGCTCACGTCCGCGAGATAACGCGTCGTTAGAAAATGGCCGTATTCGTGAGCGAGCGACCAGTTGCCGCGTGTTGGTGGATGATTGCGGTTGATGGCGATGCACGCGCCGAGTTCGTCGTTGCAGGCGAACAATCCGCCAACCTTCGCCGGCAGATTGAGGTAAAACACGCGCACCCCCACAGCTTCCTCCAACAACGCGCGAAGGTCGGCTATGGGACCATCTCCAAGTCCAAGGCGGGTGCGTTCCTCTGCGGCGACTTCCTCCCCCCGCTGTTCTGGCGTAGCTCCAGGCACTTCCAGTGCATACATAGGGGGGAACGTCGGACGCATCACAGCCGCGTTGATTTCCTCCAACTCCACATAATCACGGGCGAGGCTTTCCATCTCCACCGTCACCGGAGTCAGTTCACTTTCCGTCACATTCCGCTGGCCTGGCGGAAGGCGGAACTGCGGTACGAAAGGCTCCGTGTTCGTTCGAGTGGAAACGAACTCACTGATGGGCCGCCCGAACATCTTCGCCATCTCGATGAGTTCGCCCGGCGTAACACGGCGGTCGCCTTTTTCAATCGCAACCAACGTCGTCCGCAGAACGCCAAGCTTTGTGGCTACCTCCTCTTGCGTTAGTCCTCGCGCCTTGCGCGCGTCTTTCAATCGTTCGCCAAGTTGGCGGTGATCAAGTTTGTTAAATATCTCAGAATCCATAAATGGGTAAAATCAGGCAGCGAGTAAAAGTGAATCGGAATGAACCGCAGAAGAAAAAGAATGCCACTCATCCGCGTGGCGGCGCAGAAGATCAATTAACGCAGCCTGCAGGCCCGGCGAGTTGAGTTCGAGTTCGGTTCGCAACAGGTTCGGCCACTTCGCGCAGAGCGCGGGCCACGGCTCCTTCAAGCGCAAACAAGAGGTCAGCGTTTCCGCCTGCACCGTGAGCTTCGACAGAGACAGCAGTTCCGTTTCGCGCAGGGGGCGGCGCGGACGGAAGATGTCGATGGTATAGCTGTTCGCATCATCAGGCAGTCCGGATGCATGGAATGAAAGCCTCCGAATGAGGCACGAGGGGCAACATCCACACTGCGACTGGGCGTGGTTGTAATTCGGAAAGCGGTCACACGAGAATGACTTTTGTAGCAATTTCTCAAAGTTGCGGACACTCGTCGCCGAAAGCATCTGTGCCTTCGTCGAGAGGGTGAATGGGTTGGCAATGACAAATGGCTTCGAAAAAGCAGCACTCACAAGTGCTGCCATTCGCCGGAGGAAAACTGGATGCGTGCCGCGACTGTTTTGACTCCCGAATTGCGCCGAGTCGCACGCCAGATTCAGCGCTCCGAATCCGTTCTCGAAAAGGAACAGTTGAGAGTTGCCCGCCATAAGGGCGATCACTGATCCGAGTGCAGTGTGCATGAATGCTCGGGTGCGCTGCGTGCTCTCGAAGCCATCAAGTTCGTGCCGATTTTTATCAGGAAATCCATAACCGATGCCGACGTGCTCAACGCGATTGGGAAACTGCTCACGCAACTCCGCAACTTGCAATTCCTGACCGGCAGTGATGCGGGCGTGAGTTTGGCCGGAGACGAGCAGGCCAACGCCGTCAGTTCCCGAGAGCCATTGTAACGCTCCTGCAATGGAATCAAGGCCGCCGCTGAAAAGCGAAGTCCACTCGATTTCCGGTCCGCGCATCCTCCGAAAATGTCCCTGTCGTTCCGCAGTAAACTCAGTCCGGCCCGGCAAGAACTCGAAGGTCCAGTCGTCCTCCGTGAGAAACTCCAACACATGCGCAAGCTCCGCCTCCGCTCCGGACCACACCGACGGATCGCTGACAGGGATCTCCAAGTGAATCCGCCGCCGCCAATGCGCTGGGCCGCTCGTTCCATACGGGTATCGCGGAGAACAACGATCTGCCAGGTACACGGCTACAGCGAGCCAGATAAAATCCGCCTCAATCCCGGTAAGTGGCCGCCGTGCCTGCTTTGCGAGGGCGTTAAAGTCAGCGTAGAAATCAACGCCGTGAATATTCGACGCAACCCGGAGCAAAGGCGTGACTGCGCGGTCGAATTTCCAATTGTTGTGAAATCTGAAGCCGTAGATTGGTCGCTTGTCCCCGAACTTCGCCCGGTCCGGTTTCCGCGCGCCAGTCTTACAACTCCCAAAGCTGCTGAAAAAAGTCGTCTCCATGGTGATTCCATCAAATTTCTTCATTCAAGCCCTCCGCCGTGTGACACACCGGTTCAGCCTTTCGTGCTCTTGCTGGCATACCTTTTGGTGAGCAATTACGCATCCTAGCCGCCAGATCGCGCACGGCGTCCGTTCCAGCGAGACTTGCCTTGATTGAGCCAATAATCGCCTGGCTTTCGGCGAGGTCTTTGGTCCGATTTCGTGCGATGTAGCCCGTCATGCCATCGCAGCATCGGCTTACAGCAAACTGCACAAGAAGTTTCTCAGAAGCACATTCAGCCGACAGGGGATGTCCTTCAGCAAGCGCCGAGAGCCCAAGCTTTTGGACAGCATCCGTAATGTGCCGGGTGAGCGGCGAATCAACGAAATCCCTCCCTATCGCATCAGCCCCTGAAAGCAGTTGCTGAATGTTCCCGCCGCCGCTCGCGATCACCAACAATTCCACAGCGGGTCGGAATGCGGGCATCCCGCCGTCTCGCCTGATGTCGAGTTCGACGCCGCGCACGACGCATTCAGCCACAACCGCATCGTCCGCGCCGTCACGTGCCATTGTATAGGCCTTTCCGTAGCAAGGTCTCGTTCTTCCAAAATCTGCACCATCAGTAGGCATGGTGACAAGATGACACTTCGGCTTCACATGTCAACAAAATACATGACATTGTCATTTATGAGCCAGGCATGAATTTGCTCTTCGGGGTGGAGATGGCGAGTCTTGTGAACAGAGGAAGGCAGGGTGCGGAGCTACGTCAGCGATTCATCTGCGCCGCCCGGCAGCGAGCGGGAGGCCGTAGGCGCGGGCGTCAGGCGGGGCCGAAGGCCGGTAGCGGAGAAAGGAGCGGCTCAGAAGGATCGCATTGGCACACATGCCCGGGAGTCTGTGGGGGCCAGCGGAGGGCACAGTCTCCCAACGGCGCGAGCCGAATCAGGAAGGCTCCCGTGGAAACCTTGGTTTCGCAGGCCCCAAAATTGATCGGCCGTAATCGTTGCCAGAATTGCCGAGCGTTTACCGAATGGCAGGGGCGTGGCCGCGAAAAGCGGCGACGCCATCTGGGAGGCGGGCCACGAAGTCTCCGGCTGAGCGCACGTGCCCGCAGGCTCGGAGCACAGCCGGAGTCTTCGTGAAAGGAGGCGGCGGGTTTTAAACCCGCGCTCCCTGCGCCTGCTGCTGTTTTGGAGGCGCGACTGTCCGCAGGGTCCGTGAGGCAAGAATCGCCATCGCTTTCTCCTGCTGATCCGCAGGCAGGTTCTTGACGAGAGTGCGGTACGCCTCTTTCAGTTCCGGATTCTCCTCAAGCTTCTTGAGAATCCCGGCACGCATGCGCTCGGTCCGTTCCTGCTTCTGGACTGCATGAAGCACCAGGGTTCGCTCCAGCCTGTCGCGCGGCAGACCCTGGATATAGGCCCATTCCTTGGGATTGGCCCCGATGTAGGCGTCAATCTTGGCGTTGACCCCCACGTTTTCGCGAAGCTTGGAAGATTCGCCCTCTTGAACGACGGTGGTGCCGGGATCGCCGGTGCCGCCGTCACTTCGGCTGTTGTTTGTTCGTCTGATCATAATTGGTTGGATTTGGGGCAAGCTCAGCGTTTGCCGAAGTGCGCGATGATTTCGCCCAGGAAAAGCATTGAGAGTTCGAACGGGTCGCCGTGTTCGACTGCGAGGCTCATCAAGAATTCCGAGCCGGGTGAGCGGCCGAGCAGTTCCTCGACTTCGTTGCTTGCTTCGTTATATCGGGCGACTGTTTCTTCCGGCACAGTCACAATGGCGGGTTGTTTTTCGATGGATGTTGTTTGCATAGATTTGAAAAGAGGCGGATTTACCAGGTGTCCTCGGGTGAAGGTTGAGCGTTCGGAGGCCCAGTCGGCTTTTGCTCATGGATTTCCCCACTTAGTGAATCGAGACGATCCTGGACGTTGGCCAATTCCCTTTTCAGATCGGCATTTTGCTTGGCCACATCTTCTGTCCTGGCGACAGCCTGGCTCATCGCAGCAAGATGTTGATTCAAGGCCAAGGTCTGCTGAGCGAATGCGCTGGTGACAGCCCGTTCCTTGTTCATCTCGACAAGGAGCGCATCGCGGTTGGATGCCGGCGATAGGGTGGCGGCACGAGTGATTGGAGTCGTGGTGCTGCCGCTCGGAGTCAGGTCCCAACCAGCGCTCGTCTCAATGCGGTAAATGGGATGACTCTCATGCATCACCATCGGATCGCCTGGGTCCACATAGCGACCAAGACGGTATTCTTTTAGCTGTTCGGGCGTTCGGAGCATATCGGCGCTCACAGGACATCCCGCGGTGTTCACTGGCGCGGCTGCCTGGCGGGGAGCGTGGGATGCGCATGCCGTCAGCATTAGGACGGGTATAAGGGTTAGTAATTTCATGGATTGTGATAGTTTTGGGTAAATGCGGATGGGTAAGTACGGAGAGGTGCCATTGTCGCCGGTACGCTGGCGGGTTCCGGAGGAAGTGAATCAACGTTCACCGGCTTGGAGACTCGTTCCGGACTCGGCACCTCCTGTGCAAGCGAGCCGCCAATCTTGGCATCGGCTTCGTCAATGGTCTGGGTGATGTAGAGATAGAACTGCTTTCCGGCCGGCACCCGGACGTAGAACCCGTCGCGCTCGATGGTTTGCTGAACTTGCTGCGCGTAGCTCTGAAGGACACTTTGCGCGCCAGCCAGCGGCGCATTCTGCAAGCTTGGCAGTGCGAAGGAGCCGTACGGGGTCGATTGTGTCTGGGTGAATGCTCCCGCCGCGCCGCTGAGCAAAGCTGCGACATAGAGTTTTATCTCTGCCATATCGTCGCTTTTGATAACTCTCCCGCGCAAACCAGCACTTCCATCAGTGATGTCCCAAGAACCTACGTCTGTGGTGGCATCCCGATCGAGGGCCACACCGGATACGCTCAGTTCCTGGCCGGTTTGCCAGACCAGCGTCCAGCGCCCGTCGCTCGCAATTCGCTCGCGTGAATGATCCACCTGCGCTTTGCCATGAACTTCCGTCCCTGCCGGAATGATAAGCTGCCCATGGTGATAAACGTCTTCCGTGACGAGGCCGACAATCGGCGTGTCGATGGAAGAGGAGTCCACCGTGATAACCAGTTCGCAAGGCACGAGCCGGCCATAGGGCGCAAATTGCGAACTGATCTTTTTGGGGGGCGGTTCCGCGGAAGGCGTTTCCGCGAATAGGCTGATCGGCGGAAGTACCGGTGCCGATTCGGTCCTTTTTACGGGTGCGGTGGCAACGTCACGTTCCGGTTGATCGTTCTCGCGGGGAGGATTGAACGGGGACATGTCCCGCTCGATAGTCTGCTTCAATTGCTGGCCGCTAACTGGGGTCGGCAACACCGACCTGGAACCCAAGCCGGATTCAGGTCCTCGACGGCTATTGATCATGATCAGGACGATTGTGAGGCCGATCAGAAAGAGGACGAGGATCCCGGATGGAGAGCGTAACTGGTTAATGAATTGGCGCGGGTTCATTTTTCAAATCCTTTGGTTTGGAGCGCATCGAAGTCCCGCACCGCCGCCTCAACCTTCGGGTCGAGCCGGGCGAGCACGAAACTGAAGTCGTTTTTGAGGGAAAGATCGTTCCGCCCTCCCGTGGGCGTTCCGGTCACTGCGATGTAGCCGGAAACGGTGCCGTGCGGTGCAATCAAGGCCGGCATATCGGCGACCGATGGCGTGAATACCTGATCGCCGACCCGGACCTGCAACCTCTCGGGCGAGTGCTGCAACGGTTTGTCGCCTTTATTCGACACGGTAAGCCGGAAGATGAGTGTGTCCTCAGTCGGAAATCGGAATGCTTCCAGAAGATCGATCTCATAGTCGCCGCAGTTGCTCACGCCGGGTTTGGCGCGGGAGTCCGTGTAATCCACGTCTTGCACCTCCTCCGGGTGGTACTGTTTGAGCAGGGCGAAAGCCTTCGCTTTGTCCAGTAGTCCCAGCAGCCGGTTTGGCGTCAACGGCCTGGAGACCGCGCTGCTCTTATCGGGTTCGCTGCGGAGGATGAGGGAATAGCACGCCTGTTCACTTTCCCGCAGTTCGAAGACATAGGTTCGGTCGTTCCATCGGATGTTCAGGTTTGTTACTGCACCCTTGGCGAGCGCTCGAATGGACAGGTAGGCGGTGCCGTTGGTATGTGCGATTTGAAAGAGGCCCGGCGTCTTGCCGTCCGCCGTGATCAGGGCGCCATCGATGGCAGAGATGGGTGACGGGAAACTGATCGTCGTCACCCGCATGACGGAGACCGGCACGGAATAGACCATGTGGTCGTCCAGCGCGAAGTCCTGCACCTGCTGTTCGCTGCCGCGAACTGTTCCGAGGCCGAATGCCAAAAGGCTGACAAGAATCTTAAAGAGTCGGTTCATATTTGAAATCCTGAATGGCGGTCGGGAATCGGCCGTTCTCGACCATGTTGGGGTTGCGAAGCATCTTGAGCTTGAGGACGAAAGGAATGGCCTCGCTGAAAGCGCGGTCCTGGAAGATGCCCGTCCGGATCAATTGCCCGGTAACCTGAGTCAACACGGCATCGGAACGGGTCTCGATGAAGTCGATCTTCGCGATCTCCGCTTTCTGGTGGAGTTGCTTCGCTTTGAATTCCGGTTCCTCGGAACTCCATTGCGCCTGGGCCTTCGCATCGGCGTCCTTCAAATACATCTGCTTGAGCAGTTCTGGATGATCGAAGCCCTTCGGATTGCGTTCCAGAAAGGCGATGGTTGCGAGGGTGCTTTGCTGCGCATGCAATTCCCTCGCTTCCTGGAACTCTAGGAGCGGCGAAACGTAATAAGTGCCTGCCGGATCGACAATGACGATTCGTTCCCGCTCTTTGAGGGTCTGAGCGAGGTAGATGCGTTCGACCGCAGAGCCGACCAGGATGATTGCGGCGGTGAGGAACCAGAACCGTGCGAGGCGGTCCTTATCGACAAAGATGCGAACCGGGTCGAGTGGCCGGGGCTTGTTGGCCGGATTGTGAAGAGGTGGCGCGGTGGCGCGCAGCTCCGTGGGTGATGAGGTGGATTGCATAGTCATTTTTGCTGTTGAAGAACTTCCTCAGCGGCTTTGTCACCGGTGAGATCGCCGGAGTCATTGGGGCGCGGTGCGCGTGAAGAAGAGGCTGCCCGTTGGTGCCCAAGCGACGAAAGGAGCGAGCCCATCGGCGAATAGGAACTGCCAGTTGCCGACGATTCGGTGGCCCCGACCAGCGCGGAAGCGCCGCCCATGGCAATGCCTGCGGCTGCGCCACCGATTCCCCCGGCTGATCCAAACGCGGCGGCCGAGCCTGCCCCGGAGGCGATCGCTGCGCCGGCCGCGGTGGCAGCGCCACCGAGAAGCGCCTGGCCCACCTGCGTTCCGGAAGAGATCGCCTTCTGGATGATAATGGGCGCCGCGATTGTGCTGAAAATCAGCCAGATACCGAGCATTGCGAGTCCGATGAGGTTTTGCAGCGCGTAACCGGCCGCCCCTCCGACGCCCCCCATGGCCAGAAAGCTCTGGTCCGTCATGAAATCCATGAGGCCCTTGGTCACGATGGAGGCGGCACCCCAGCCGAGCGGCCAGCAGAGGACGCCGGCGAATCCGAGAAGATAGGAAACCCCCACGGAATGCAGGGTGCGGACGGCAAGGAAGCCGATGAAGAGCGGCGCAAAGCCGTACCCGATGTAGAGAATGAACTTCTGCGACAGGTAGGCGTAGAAAACGATCACGCTGGCGAGCCAGCCGAGCACCCAAAGCACACAGGAAAGGAGCCCCTCAAAAATCGACTGAGAATCGAGCAGGTCCCACCACGATTGACTTTGCCCGGTGGTGCCTTTCTGCAAGGTAAGTGCCTTTTGGTATTGGCTGTAAACCCCGCCTGGGTCGGCCTGGAGGGTATTCTTGACAGTGTAGTCAATGCCAGTTGCGGCGACATTGCCCCACGTCATCAGCGATGCGAGGACGGCTATGTAGCCGCAGGTTCGTCCAACCGTGCGCAGATAAGCGCTGGCGCTTCGGTGCCCGGAAACGGTTGATGAGACAACCCCGATAACGAAGAGCACACAGGCAACTGGCATCATGGCGCCGTTCAATTGGGTGCATTGATTGAGGAAGTTTGGAAATAAGGTGTTGAAATCATTCATAGCTCAGTTGGATTTAGGGGCTCGGGAATGCAGGAGCGGACGTGTCGAGTTGGAAGACCTGCCCGTACTGCTGGAATCCTTCCTGCACCTGGGCCTGGCGTTCTTCGCGGCGGGCGTCTTCCTGGCGTTCTTTATCGGCTCTGTTCTCGATATCCTGGGTGGTGACCTGTTCCGCTGCGTTGTCGATTTCGTGATCTACGGAACCCAATTCGGCAGTGTATCCCGCGAGCACTCCGTTGAGCTTTTCCGTCTCGGCTTCGGTGGTTGCGGATTGTAGTTCCTGAGTTGTTGCGGCGATTTGCTGCCGGAGCGCTTCACGGCGGGAAAGAACATCCTGGGTTACTGCCTGAAAGTTGCTGGAGGTTGTCTGAATCGCTCCGTACTTCCGGTAGATGTCCTCCGCGCGAGGGATCTGCGCTCCGTCCGGCGTGGTGAAGGTTGTACCCAAACTTTGGTAAAGACCGTTCCCGGCGTAGTCGAGCGCCCGCGCGCCGTTTGAGAGCTGCTGCAACTGGGCCATCGTTTGCCCAACCCCCTGTTGTTGAAGACTGCCGATCAATTGGTCCGCGCCGGTGACATTGACGATTTGCGATGGATCGCCAGCGGCTTTCACGTAAGCCTCGGTCTGCTGAAGTTGTTGGGTCAGTGTATCGATCTGCTGCACCTGGTTCTCGACCATTTGAATGTACTTGGCCAAGTCCTCGACGTGCATTTCCTCGGACAGTGCGTCCGAGACCGGATCGGTAACTACTTCCTGCGCTCTGATCAGGGGAGTGAGAATGGCGAAAGCGAATATTGAGATGAGATATTTCATATAAGAGAGAGGGCTATTCCTGGATGCGGAGCGTTGCGGTGGTTGGAGCGAGGGTGACCCCGTTGACCTGCCGCTCGGGGAGAGGCACGTCCAATAGGCGGACGTTGGCTGTGTCATCGATTCCGGGAGCGGTGCGCTGCTGGTCAATGAGCGCTTGGAATCGCTGCTTGGCTGCGTCGCTTCGGCCTTTTTCATAACCCGAAGCGTAAGACTTTTGTTGGGCGGAGCTGCTTCCGGCCTGGAGCGCTTCGCTGACCAATAAGCCGCCCCCGGCGCCTGCCGCTGCGATAAGGGGATTGCCTTTACTGAGAGCGCTTCCAATAAACGCTCCGCCAGCCGCGCCGACCGTATCGCCGATTATTCGGGTGGGACTTACCCCGGCGCAGCCGCCAAGGAGCGCGCAGAAAAACAATGCTATAAAAAGCCGCGATGTGGTGTACATGCGACTGTTATAGCGCGCGGGATGGCTTCACCTGCGCTCTAGCGGGCGCAATAATTTCTGAAGAGGAAACTGAGAATTATAGGCAGCGAACGGTTCTCTAAAGAGCGCTACTCACGGCACAAATGAAGAAAAATAGCCTGCCCAAGTCGGTAATTTGCGACAAATGCGTGGCTGGGAAAAGGATTGTTGGCGGTTTTGGCTTCCGGTATGGAGGGGAAGCGGCGGTAATAGATTCTTTCGTAAAAATATGAAGCCCCTCAGTCACCTTACCATGCGGGTTGCATGGCACGATTCGAAATGGAACGGCGCGGTCTGCGAGCGGCCGGGTTTGAACTCGTTTTGCACGGCGTTGCCGCGCATCCGGGAAGCGAAGCAGAAGGATGAGGACGACTTTGCGAAACGGGGCTTTGACACGCTGGAACCCGATGAACTGCCTCCGTGCAAAGCTGAATCGGGATTTTTCATGAGTCCGCGGCCTTGGGTGCGTGAATTCGATCACCCGTACCGTGAGAATCGAAAATGCACGGAGACGCACGGCAACATGAAAAAGCGATTGCTGACGGTCCCGGCCTATTCGGGGATTGCAGTACCGTTCAACTGGATGCTCCGGAGGAGCCAGAAGCAAATTGATCAGGGGTTGCCACAGCCTCTTTGCGCCGATGCGGACGCGCCATTCCAATCGCCTTGGATTTTCGGGAAAAACCGGCAAGAAGCTGTAGTCGATCTCGTGTTTGGGAAAGTCACGGAGCAGGAATCACTGGTACTGTTCTACACGAAGGAGGGGCACCCTCTTGGGGACGGAATCCGCCGGTTGATCGTGGGGATTGGACGCATCACGAAATTGGGCAAAGTTGAGCATTACGATACGGTCGATGGTAAGCAGGGCTATCCGCTCTGGGATCGCGTGGTGACGCATTCGATCCGGTATGATGATGATGACGGTTTCTTGCTGCCCTACCATGAGTACCTTGCTCCGACGGGTGACGCGGCTGAGGATGCTCGCCGGGCCGCTTTAGTGAGTGAAATCGTGGTGACGCCCCCGGAAAGTCACCATGGGGATTTTTCATTCGGAGCGGAAGTGACGGATGCCGATGTTGCCCTTTCCGTTTTGAGCCGCGCTCTCGCGGCGGTCAGAAAAATTCGCGAGCATCGCATTGTCGATGGACCGTGGCAAAAGCGAGAGATTTGGTTAAACACACAAATTGCTCGGGCGTGGAAGGATCGTGGTGCATTTCCCGGGGCTGGCTCGGCCCTGGAAGCTCTCGGGATGCGGTTGGGAACCGTTTTCGCGTTGGAATTGCGCGGGGATGGGGTCGTGAAGTCGGAAACAGATCCCTGGCCTGTCCTTGATGAAATATTCAAAGGAGACCGCCAACCTCCTGACAAAGCTTTCGGAGCGGACATTAAAGCTACCGCTCCCACCTGGCTGGGGCTGAACCCGCAGCGGCGCGACCTGGTTTCGTTACTTTCGCGATTTGATCTCACGGCGGCTCAAGCAAAGCGGATTTGGGATGACAGTAAGCGGCGAGCGGCCTTTATGTGGCCGACGACGGACGAGGAAATTCTGGCGAATGCCTATTTGATTGCAGAGCGCGACCTGGGCGGGGGGGACGATTCTCCGGTTTCGCTGGAAATTATTGATCGCGGTCTGCTGCCTGATGAGGCGCTCGCGAATGCACCGGCAGTGCCAGAACCCAGCCATGTTGCGTCTCCGTCGGACAGACGGCGTGTGCGTTGTGCATTGGTGACGATATTGCGGAAAGCTGCGCTCGATGGGGATTCGCTCCTCAGTTTGGAAGAGGCGCTCGGGCGTCTTCCCGCATTGACCGCGACCAATCCCATCCTGATCACAGCGGATTGGATTGAAGGCAACGTAGTGTTCCTCGATGGCGTTATCAGCCGGATTTCCGTCGAGGTGAAAGGCGAGACACCGAAGAACGTACCGGCGCTGCAACTGTCTGACGTTAAGACCCGCGAGGAAAAGCTCGCCAATATTTTGCGAGCGCGTTGTGGGCGGAATCTAGTGCCGCCGGGTACCGACTGGAAAATGCTGATTGCTGATTCCATTGAGGCCAACGGCCAGACCATTGATGCGAAAAACCCCCGACATATGGCGGCATTGGCTGAACAAGCCGAAGCTCTCGCGAGAATCTGTTCTCGCAAGCTCTCTGTGCTTACCGGGAGCGCTGGCACCGGGAAGACCTCGGTCGTAGGTGGTTTGGTAAATTGTGAAGAATTGCAGAAAGAGGGGCTTCTTCTGCTGGCGCCTACGGGCAAAGCACGGGTGCGCCTCCAGGGTGCAACGAAGAGCGACGCCATGACGGTAGCGCAGTTTCTGCATAGTCTAAAACGATACGACGGCATCCGGCAGCGCCCGTTGTTTGACGGTAAGGAAACGTATCGAAAGGCGAAAACCGTTGTCGTCGATGAAGCGTCGATGCTGACGATGGACGCCCTGTATGCGGTGCTTCAGGCGCTGGATTTGACCTACGTGCAAAGGATCATTCTTGTAGGCGATCCCAATCAACTGCCGCCCATTGGGGTGGGTCGTCCGTTTGCCGACCTCGTGACGTGGCTGACGGCTGCAAATCGGTCGGAGAAGGAAGAGGAGAGACGTTTAGGGGATGCGCTGGCGCGCCTGACGGTCGAGGTGCGTTCGGTGCGTGTGGCGAGCGCGGGCGATGAGGAAAGCCCGTCAGATACGTTGCGCCTTGCGTCTTGGTTTACTGATGTGCCGCCGGGTGGCTTCGCGGAACAAGTCCTAAGCCGCTTGTCTCTCGGGGAAACGCTGAACGATCTCGAAATTGCGAATTGGTCAACGCCGGAGGAGTTGCGCAAGAAACTGCTGGAGCAATTTGAAAAGCAGCTTGGCCTAGCGGGGTCGGACGACGTACCTGGTTTTAACAAGTCATTCGGGTACGCCGATGAGGGGTGGATAAGACGGGATAACCCGGACGGTATTGAGAATTGGCAAATGCTCTCCCCGACGCGCATGCACCCTTACGGTGTGGTGGAGCTAAATCGTTGGATACAGGGCCAATTCCGGGCGAGAGAAAAGCGGCGCGCAAGGGAGCGGCGCGGCGTGCAAATCGGGGATGAAGGAATTGTGGTCAATGACAAGGTCATTCATTTACGAAATGGCGAGCGGGATTGCTACTATTGGACCGACGAAGAGGCTGGGTCGGAGTATTTGGCCAACGGAGAGATTGGAGGGGTAGCGGTTGGAAAGAGTGGCTACCTTAATGTGTTTTTTGCCGGTCGTCCGATGGTGGGTTTCGGTTACCGCTCGGGCGATTTCGGGGAAGACGATGTTCCCTTGGAGTTGGCCTACGCGCTCACCATTCACAAGTCGCAGGGGAGTCAGTTTCAAACGGTATTTGTAGTCCTGCCGAAAGCCTCGCGGCTGCTGTCGCGAGAGTTGGTGTATACAGCGCTCACTCGCTCGCGGCAGAAGATGGTTTTGCTCATCGAAGGCGGAGATATGGGGCTTTTGTATGATTTGAGCCGGCCCGAGCGTTCTGATGCGTGCCGCCGAAACACGAATCTGCTCACAGGCATTTTGCGGGAACGCAGTGGTGAGCCTCCCCACGCGGAAAACCTCATTCATAAAACGGATAAGGGACACATGGTGCGCAGCAAGTCAGAGCTGATTATTGCCAATTTGCTCTTCTCGGAAGGAATGACCTACGAATATGAACTATCGCTGGACGGAGAGAAGATCCCCGGCCGTCTCCACCCGGATTTTAACTTTGCCGACGCCGGAGGAGATCGGATTATTTGGGAGCATCTTGGGATGATGCACGACGAAGAATATGTACGGGGATGGAAATGGAAGGAGGAATGGTACAAGGAAAGCGGGTACGTGAAAGGCGACAATCTTTTTGTGACAGAGGAGCGCCGAGGCGTCGGCCTCAAGATGGAAGACCTGCGAAGGATTGCGGCTCAGATCAAAGCGAAGCTGGCTTAGGCAGCAAAGAGGTCTTCGAGACGACGGTTTTCCGCGACAATCTGAATTAGGGCTTCGTCCACGATGGGCAAATTCCCAAGTTCCTTGGGTTCAAGCTTGTGAAGGCCCCCACCATATACCCTCCCTTCACCCAAAAGCTCGCCGGGGTCTATGGCATTGAGGATTCTGCAAATTCGGTCTAATAGGCCCGGGTTTCTTTGAAGCGCGTGGTCCAACAGGGCAGTGGGATACATCGCCAGATAGACGTTCGCCACAGTTGCCTGCGAGAGGTTTCTGATGAACCGGAACGGCTTACCGGATTTTGTATCGCTTCTCCCAATATAGGTGCAGACGATGGGAGCCGGAGGCCGGGATTCCTGAGAATACCAAGGGGAGCGATGACTGCACAAATATCGCTCGTGTAATCCCCTTGCCCGTCCTTCTTCAAGATATATCCAAAGGTTTGGGAAGTCCCGTTTGATCGTCTCCTCATCCAATCCCGAATCCAAAAGGAAGAGCTTTCGTTCAAGGCGGGGATTTCCGTCATCGTCGCAATCAATGACTTCATTCTTCAGGTGCCTCGGACTTGGCAAAATGGGTCTAAAAAACTGAGGTGGCAACCTGCGCTGCCGCATTTCTTCCGCCGATATTATGAAAAAGCTGTTATCGCCGGTTGCGATACCGCGCTTGATCCGAAATAATTGATTGAGACGCGGGGCCTCAGAGGTAATTCGGACACAGGATTCCGGGAACCTTGTCCATTTTTTCTCCTTCGCCAAAGCTTCTGTTGAGACACGCATTTTTTTGACCGGCTTTGCAAGGGTGCCCCCCAACGTGAACTCGACCTCGTGGTTTTTAGGGGGTGGGGAATTTCGAAACCAGAGGACTGCCGAAGATACAAGCGCGTCAGAAAATTGTACGTCGGTCGGGACGAAGCGGTGAATGCGCAAAAGCGTTACATTTTCGACAAGGTACTGCCGGATAGCTGAGCCATAATTCACATCCATGAATTCGCTGGGGATGAGCCACCCCGCAACGGCTTCCTTTGCCATCCATTGGTGCGCCAGCGTCAAGAAGTAACAGTAGAGCCCAGCGAGCCCGCTCAATTTGACTCTACCGCTCTTAAGGGCAAGGGCTTGTAAACGGAGTTTCTCTTGGCCGCTCATATGGTGGTGCCTAACGTATGGCGGATTGCAAATCAGGAGGTTGTAACGGGGGCTTGGGAGCTGCTTTGTGAAATCGGCGAGTTTTAGATTGAGTCCGGTGTCTTTCCATAGCCTCAATGCCGCCTCTCCGTAATGCGGATCAATTTCAAACCCTGCCGCCTCCGCAATTGCGGTGCGGTCAACTCGCGCTTTGAGCGCTGCATAAAAAGCACCTGAGCCGAATGCGGGGTCGAGAAAGTGAATTTTTGCGTTGGCGGGCAGTAGTGATAGTCCGTGCTCAATGACGGCCTGGGCGAGGGCCGGAGGAGTTGCGAACTGGCCAAGTTTGTTGCGCTCGGCTTGGGTCTTTTGTGAATCCAACTCCTGTTGCACTTGGATGCGCTCGGATTCCAGGTTTTGAACGGTTGTGTTCATGGTCAAACTCCGAACAAAGCGAGGTCGTCGATGCGGTGTTCCCAAACCCAATCAATGGATTCTGCCGCTTCATATCCGAGATAGCCGCTGTCAAAATAACCGCAGAGGAAAAGATTGAAGCGGACACCAGCGCCGTAGGTGCTGCGAAGCTGCGCCATCTTAACGGCTTCCTCTTTGCGGCGCTTATTGGTGTTGGTGAAATCCCCGGCCGATTTTGCCTCAATGAAGAGTGGCAATTCGCCGGCCTTCGCAGTTTTCGGCATGATCACTGCGTCAACGGGGATATTGATGGACTGCACGCCGCCTTCGAGCTTCACGGGGACATTCATCCGAAAGCTGAACGTGCCGGGAGGCATGGCATGGAATTTGGTGCCTTCGCCCGCAGGTAGTTGCCGGTACTTCCGGGCTTCCAGCCACGCTTTGATGGTGGCCAGTTGGCGCTTTTCCTGGGCGTTGCGAATGATGGGATTCGCGACAGCCCCGCAGAGCCGATCTGCGACAATTGTAGCGGCGCGGTGAAGTTCGGTTTCGGTGGGCGGTGCTTGACGACCAAGCCAGACAAAAATATCCGGGTCAGCGAGTTTCTCGATAATCACGCCGATTTTGCCAAGTTCGGCATCCGCGTTTGGGACTGACATCTTCGGTGGCAATCGGTGTTTGAGTTCGAGTGAGCGAACCATTCCAGGGGATGATCCAGAAAGACCAATGAGGCGGTCAACGGCAATCGGTGGACAGGTGGACATGCGAAGCGTCGAGAGAATGGCCGGATTTTGCCGGATGGTCTCTGGCTTGATGTCGGTGAGATTAGCTGTGGCCGCTAGCGCCGCCTCCACGGATTTTGTGGTGGCAATCCGGGTTTCACGAAAGGCGCTCGGGGCGAATTCCATGAACCACTGGTTATACATATCAACGGAAGCCGCGATGTCGGGCTTCCATTGATGAGGCTTGTCTAAGTTCGCTGCCATTACCCACCCTTTACTTGCTCCAAGATTGCGCCTTAGTCCCTCGAAGAGGATACGAGTCTTCTGTTATCATTGCCAGTGTCAATTTGATTGCAGGAATGTCGTCGAAGGGATTCCTGTTCACATCCAGACTAAGTTGAGTGAACTTAATCGAATGGCCATTGCTTGCGGACTGACACCGTACTTTTTGGCAAGCGATGCTATGGCTTTTTCGTCATCTGCGAAAATGGGGCCATGGGCAGCTAGATCGGCCTCCAGAAAACCTCGTGGCATGAGAACTTCCGCGGCAAATCTATTGGCCTCCATTTCCTCTTCGTCGGTGCCTTCGCTCGCTCGGGAATCGCGCATTTTGACGATGGCATAATCGACGTGAACGCCGCTTTTTATGTGCAAGAGAAGGTGGGCCAGTTCGTGCGCGATCGTGAAACGTTTGCGGGACGGAGGATGGTTTGCGTTGACGCCAATAACGGGGGGCGAGCCGGCTGTTCGGAACAGAAATCCGGAAGTCTGTTCGTCATGTGGTTCTTCTACAACGATGGCGCCCTGGGTTTGGGCGAGCCTTTTAATGTCCACCGCCGGGTGAGTGATGCCGGCAGCGTTTAGGAGTGAGGTTACGGTGTCGGAAATGAGTTTCCGTCGGATCATGGAGGAGGGGATTGGGATTGAATGGCTTTTTTAACACTCCGCTGTACCCAGGCAGCAGCGTCGCTGGCGGCGTCGATGTCCGGGATGTCGGAGGAGGAGGGTTGGAGAGGAGCGAGGAGTTGACTCGGGAGGATGTCGAGGGCTTTGGAAATTTGGAAGAGGTTGTAAACGAGGAGCTTCTGGCGACCGGATTCGATGTTTACAATCGAGGTGCGGCTGAGGTTGGCGGCTTCGGCGAGCTGCTCTTGCGACAGTCTGCCGGCCCGAATCTCGCGGATTCGAGCGCCCAACGCTTTGTAAAAGGTCTGCTGGGCGGGGTCCCTCACGGAGCCTCAACTTTGTGAAATTTTTCACAAAGAGCAAGCACAATGTTCCACGTTTGCAGATCGGACATTGCAAAAGCCAACGCGAAGCTTACTTGACAAGGTCTGCGGGAACTGCTTTCCTGCTCGCACTTTCGCCGATCCATGAAATCGACTATCGACCCAAATTCAAAGCAGGAAGGCACCGAGAGTCCCTCGGGGCTGGCCGTGGACGTTTTGGGGACGATTGTGCATCGCGCATATGACCGCGCCAAGCGGTGGGCCGGGGCGAACCTCGTCCTCCAGGCCGGACTCTTCCTTGCGGGCGTCGCGGCGATTTTCTGGCCGTTCCTGACGCTGTCCTACCCTCCGCTTGCCGTGCTGACGGCGCTTGCCGGGGCGGAAGTCGCAAGACGGGCAACGAATTTCAAGGAACTTGCTGAAGAGGCGAAGCGGTTGCACGAACTTGTGTCCGGTTTTGGGAACAAACCCACCGGCTGCCAATTGGCGGATCTAAATCACAGCCTGCGCAACGAGCTGTCACCGGAGCAGGCGGCTTTGCTTAAACAGGGGATCACCTACGCAAGCTCGGAGCCCTGTGGTCCTCGGCGGGCGCTCGAAAACCTGTGTGAGAGCGCGTGGTTTACTAAGCATCTTGCGAATCACTGCGCGGTTTGGGTGGGATGGACATTCATTTCTTCACTGGTGGTCGCGATTTCGCTGCTGCTGTGGTTGGCCTGCTCCCATGCCGGCACGGGGAGTGCAGAATTGGGGGCGCAATGTATCGCGGCGACGTTCACCTTCCTGATCTCGGTGGGAATGGTCGTGTCCTGGGTGGAATACCTGAAACTGGCACAAAAGGCGAAAGAGGTCGATGCGGAGGCGGATCGCCTGCTGGCGAGTGCTAATCCGTCCGCATTTGAGGTTCATTGCTCACTGACAGAATACCAAGTGGCGCGGGCCTCGGCCCCGCTTATTCCGACATGGATTTGGAAGCTGTACCGCGACTCACTCAACAATGACTGGAAATTACGCACTGCAAAACCATGACTACATTTGACTTTCTCACCGCAGAAATTACCCAAGCGAACATCGCGCAATTCGCAGAGGACAAGGTTAACCTCAAACGCGACCGTGCGCAGGAATATCGCGATCAGGTGAATAACCTGCGCGATAATTTGGACCGCTATATTGAGGAGCACCCGGATATGGGTCTGATCAAGATGCTGCTGTCTGGCAGCTTGGCCAAGGGGACGGCGCTCAAGACGATTAACGATGTCGATGTCGCCGTGTACGTGAAGGGCGAGAGTGCCCCGAACGAACTCAGCGAACTGCTGAACTGGCTCCTGGAGAAACTCCGCAAGACGTACTGGAATATCCCAGCGGATCGCATTCGCATCGATGGCCCTGCCATCGTAATCTCCTTTGCCGGCACCGGAATCGATGTGGATATCGTGCCTATCTTTTATCTGGGTGATCCTGAGTGGCGCGGCTATTTGTGGGACCGCTTCACGGGACAGAAGATTTTGACCAGCATCCCGCAGCATCTTGAATTCATCCGGCGGCGGAAGCAAAAGCAGGAGACCCATTTCGCCCAAACCATTCGCCTACTCAAATGGTGGGCAAAGCAGCGCGCGAAGGAGGATTCCACCTTTGCGCTGCGCTCGTTCCTCATCGAGTTGCTGCTCGCCAAGCTCGCCGATAGTGGCAAGCAGTTTTCCGATTACCATGTCGGGCTGGAGCATTTCTTCCTCTACATCCAGAAAACCGGCCTGAAGGAGCGGGTGGCCTTCACGGATTACTACAAGGCGGACAAGCTGCCTAAGCAGCAATCGGCGGTGGTCGAAATCTTCGACCCCGTCAACCCGGAAAATAATGTCGCACATGACATGAGTGATTTCATGCGGAAGAAGCTGGTGTCGCTTTCCGAGCAGGCGCTGGACGCGCTGAGCTATGCGAAAACCTGCCAAACGAAGGGCGACGCTCTGGAGTGTTGGCAAGAACTGATGGGAGGCAGCTTTAACGCTTAAAAATTATGAGTTTCACCATGACACGCACCGTCGCGGAGTCCTTCACGCTGACTAACGCGAAAATTATTGCCTCCAAAGTTACTGCGGATATGCGCCGCTGTCAGCAGCTTTACGGCAAACCGAGCGACACTGACATCAATAATTACGGGACAGAGTTGGCCATATTGCTCAAGGATGGTTATGTCTCTACCTATGAGTTCGGGTGGGTTCGGGCCACGGATGATGAACGGATTCTTACTTGGAAATATTCCGTGGATAGTTCCGGTAACCTGACGAACAATGATCGGCCTGGGCGAATCATTGCGGGTGTGGATATTACCGGCACGAGCATGCGCAATCGGCTCTGCCACACCTCGAAGTGGTTTAACGACCTAACCGAAGCGCAGCGGGAGGCCATCGAAAAGGGATTGCCGATTCATCGAACGCCGTCCGCTGAGTACGGCTCATCGTTAGGCCGCTGGGTCAACGATCTGTGTTATTCCTCCGGCGGGGTGGCCACGGTGAGGCAGACCTTCAAATTGTACGGAACCTAATATGAGCGATGGATTGTTTGAAAACGTAGTCACATTCCCCGATCCTGACGCCCGGGAGCGGTATGAGGGGCTGGTGGGTCTTGACGCCACGAAGGAACGGCTGGAGAAGGAGGCAGAAGCGATGCTGCGGCCGGACTTGCTCGAAAAGTGGAGCAAGGAGAAGCACGGGACGCGCATTGGGGCTCTGAATCTGTTGCTGAGTCGCCCACCCCTGTTTGTCTTTGCCGGTGATGTGGGGACAGGAAAGACAGAATTGGCCATGAATTTTGGCGATCGGCTTGCCAGGGCCACGGATATTGAGGTGGAACTTTTCAGCATGAGCCTGCGGGCGCGGGGCACCGGCCACGTAGGCGAGATGACAACTTTGATTTCGGACGCCATTAAGATATTCCGCACGAAATGCCCGAAGCTGCCGGCACATGGCAAGAAACCCACGGGTGCCGCCATCCTCCTCATTGACGAAGCCGACGCTATCGCGCAGTCTCGCGAACTCGCCCAGATGCATCACGAAGACCGTGCCGGGGTGAATGCGCTCATCCGCGGGATTGACGACATCGCCCAGAGCAAGCTGGCGGGCCTTATCATCATGTGCTCGAATCGTCTTGCCGCCCTCGATCCGGCAGTGCGGCGCCGTGCCGCCGCCGTTTTCGAGTTTAAGCGGCCCGATTTGGAGCTTAGGGTGAAACTGGTGAAGGACCGGCTAGAGGGTGTTGGGCTGTCTGCTGCCGATGTGTCGGAGATTGCAGAGGCGATGGGGCCGAGTAAGAAAGGTGATTACGGGTATACCTGCTCCGACATCACGCAACGCTTTGTTCCCTCGCTGGTATTGGCGGCCTACCCGGCTCATAAGATTTCGAAGACTCTGGCCCTGCGAATTATTCAAGAGACCGAACCCACTCCGCCTTTCACTTCTGAGTAATGGCCAGGATGCGAACAGCTACCGCCGAGCTCTTGAACGCCCCGTCCCTTTAAAGCCTGAAGTCGAAACGGCGAGTGCGAGCATAGTCATCATGGACGACGAATCGAGGGATGTTGGCTTCGCCATTGCTAAATGATTGGCCCTTCTGGCTCCGTTTAGGGTTGAGGAGTTCGTTGAGGCCGGTTGCCTCGCTTATTTGCGAGAGGGTTTCCTTATCTGGGCCGAGGCCGATGGTTTTCTCTTCAAAGCCGAGGCTGCGGAGTTTTGTGCTGATTTTTTCCGTGGTTGCACGTCCGGGATGATCTTTCCCGACAAAGCATTCCTTAAAGTAGAATATCTGAGTTCTTGGGACCTTTTAGTGGTCAAAGACCACCACGAATCGGCTGCGGAGGTTGATCTTGATTCTGCCGAGGAGGATCGCCAAGCCATTTGAAATACACTGCTCAAGTGTTCGCCTGCCCATTTGCTGTGGTGTTCAGGTCGGCTTGGCGCTCGATTAAACTCAAGCGTTCGGTCAGGCAGACGCGCCGGCAGAATTCCCAACGATCGAGGAGATAATATCCTCGCTCTCCCGCAACTGCCTTGCCCGTTCGTCGAACTGTGCGCCGGAACTTCCACTCACGTACAGCATCTCGGGAGACGCCACGTTGTGCGTCGTGCCACAGATGGGGTTCTGTGCGTCGGAGTGCAAATAGGTGAAAGCAGCGAAGCGCTCGCCTCCGCTTTGCTGGTCGGGAAGCGGATAGGAGAGAATCGCTTGTTTGGTAAGGTCGGTGAGCCCGATGTCCTGCCCCATGTCGTCCAAGTCTGCGCGGTCGTTCTGCCGCATGAGGAAGAATTGCCGGGAGTTTCCAAAGACCGCGGAGCGGATGCGGCTCTCTTTGAACCGTGCGTATTGCTGGACAATGGAAATATTCCAGCAATTGAACTTCCGCATCTGGGCGTAGCTCTCCCGCACAATCTGTTCTCCTCCGGGAATGTCCAGAAGCCGGGCAACTTCCTCGTAAATGTTCCGTTTCCGCAGTCCGCGGGGCATCGTCACGATATGCTGCCGGGTGTAGTTCGTAATCAGGAATCCGGCCACCGACCGCAGCAATTTGGCGGACTCGGGAATGTAGCCGAGCTCGAAATGGGCGATTTTGCCCGTGAGCGAAATGTTGCTCTTGCCGTCAAGCAAACAGCCATAATTCCCGCCGGCGCACCAGGGGAGGAGCCGGGTCGCGAGGTCTTCCGCCGTGGCGTCCGAAGATTCAAGTTGAAGCAACTCCTGCAACATCCGGTGCGTGGGATATTCGGCCAGCCTGAAATAAGCGAAGGCGAGACTGCGAACCTCACGTTCCGTGGCCGGTTCCTTGAGGAAGCGCAGCACCTCCTCTGCACTGACGGATCCCAGAAACGATTGGGCCGGTTCAGGAGCCGCTTCAAGCCAATCCCTGAAATCCACAAACGCATCCAGCGTGCTGACTCCCGGTTTCTTTTTCCGAAAACGCGCCAGAGCACATGCATGGCGGGCGACATCCATCAAACGCGCTTCGTTGCGCTTACTCCATTCCATGAAAACGTCGTCGTAGAGAAGGCTTAGATATTTGGCGATCTGAGCCTCGCGGGCGAGCTGCCTGTCCTCGTCGGCGCTGACGCCGACCAGCCTCGCCACCAGCGCGGTCGCCGAAGCGAGATGCTCTGAAGTCAGCGGAAGTCCGTGCGTGTCCAGGTAATTGATCGTCAAATCACCGTCCGGTTGGATGATGATTGGTCGAGCATCCGGGGCGACGGTACGGGTATAGATTTCGTAGGAGAGTCCCTCTTCGATAATGACGGTGTAGTCGAAATAGGCCTCGGTCTGGGAGAGAAGGTCACACACCGTGACGCTTTTGCCGGCCCCGCTCATACCCAGGAGCACCGCGTGTTGGGGCGTCTCGTTACCTTTGCTTCCGGCAAATGTGGTGATCCCGACGAGATTGCGCGAGGTGCCATCATAAATGGCTTCGGCGGTCGCAAGATGACCGGTGAAAGTGGCGCTGAAGGGCATCACATCAGCCAGGTAGCGGCTCTCACCGTAAAGCTTTCGGTGCGGATAGCGCCCCCATGGAAATCCGGGCCAGCTTTGGAAGAAGAGCTTCTTGGCGGTCGTTGGGAGCGCACACTCAAGGTATTGCGCTCCGTTCATGCTGTTGATCGCGTTTTTCAGAGCCGCCGTTTTGGCGGCCAGCCCTTCGCGCGTCTTATCCCATGCGCGGACAATGTATTCGACGAGGAACGGCGACGTATGCCCCTGCATGAGAGCGGCGATCTTCTTCTGTTTCTTCTCCATGGCGGTCAGCAGCGACAAGCGCTTTTCGCTCGCGAAGTCGCCTGCCAGACGGTCGTGCGCCTTTTCCTCCTTGTTGATCTCCGCGCGCGGAGAAAGGGATTCCACGTTCACCGTGATGCTGTAATTGAGAAGCGGAAGATCCGTGAGGCGGTGGATCATCCCCGGATGGGTGACCTTCGGCCAGCGGTGAAGGACCAGGACGGAGTGATAATGTCCGTCCATCCAAAATCCCGGTTCATCGGACAGCCCTTGCGCCTCGCTGTGCCAGCAGTTGTCATGGATGGAGAGTTCCGACGCAAACGTGTCCATCGGATCGAAGTCAAACCGGTCGGCAAACGAAGGATTGAGAAACCGGGAAGCGTGCCGATAGTGGTCAAGATTCCCCATGGGCTCGATCTTCGCCCCTTGGAAAATCTGCCCCAGCATCCCTTGAAGTTGCACAAACTCGGAAGCTATTTCTCCCAGTACCACTTCATAATGGTTCCGCAGCGCGGAGCCGGAGCTTCCCACAGGAGGAGCCGACTCGATGCGCCTGGAAAAATAGAGGACGAGACGCTGGCGTCGCAGTTCCCGGTTCTGCATCGCCTGCCAATACCGGGTAAACCGCTCGTTCCGGGTTCGCCGCGTCCAGACGTTTGTCGCCAACTGGGTCTGATCGTGGTAGCGGAGCAATTCGGCTCGATAGTCCGAGTCACAAAACCATTGCACCTGGAGACGGAGATCCGCGTGGAGACAGCCAAGGACGAGTGTAATCTGGTCCTGAAAGGCATTCAGGTGCTCGGGAGACGCTGCACTCAATTCAGGAGGCTCGACCAGGAAACCTTTCGAAACATAGCAGCCTTTGCCGAGACCTTGGAATACGATGAGATCGTTGAGGAAATAACCGTTGGGAGCAGATTCAAACATGATTGGGAGAGTCGTTGGTGTTAATGAGCGGGGCGGCATGCTGGTCCGGGCCAAAGCCAGGCCCCTTCAACAAGAGTTCAAAGAGATCGGTGTCGTACCCGGAGGCTCTGCCCTGTCTGAGGGCGAGCGCGTAAAACAGAGCGAGGCCGAGCGGAATCGCAGCGGGCACTGCGGCTCCCATCAGGGTCCAGCGCCAAACACTGAAAAGGAGCAGGAGCGTGATTACGGAGGTGAATCCCCCTCCGATCAGGAACCAGAAGAGGTTTCCCTCAAGGCCCCAGGTCTTCCCGGCCGAATCGTCCGAACTATTGGTTTCGGTGAAGCGCCATTCCCGGTTTGAGATGTTGGTGCTCATTGAAAGGAGCCGACGTCCACGGTGGAATTGCCAAGGCCGAATGCGGTGAACAGCGCTTTCACGATGACAGGCGCGCCCGCAATGATAAGGCCACCGACAATGGAGAGTTTGCCGGCATCGGTGTCGCCTCGCCGAACGGCGAAACCGCCGCCAATGACGCAAATGGTCCCAAAGATAAAGGCGATGAGCATGACGACGCCCATGGCCGAACTGGCCCCTTGTGCGAGGCCACCCGCAGCCGCTTGGGCGAGGAGGGGAGTGAGTGAAGGTGTGAGAAGTAAGGTTTTCATTACGGGATGATTTATAACCGGCCCTAATGGATGAGCCGCGCCCGCGCGGGAGCAGGTTGCACCTTTGCAAATGAGACGCTCGGAAGTCATGAACACCTCCGACATTTCTCCCGCACTCATTGATAAACTGAACGGGCTCGAACCCCACCTACATGAGTTCATTCGCGGTCAGGACCATGTAATCCCACGCGTGGCTTCGGTGCTGCATCGCGGAGAACTCGGTTTCACAAAGCCCAATCGCCCAAAGGGCAGCTTTCTCTTCCTCGGCCCGACTGGAGTGGGCAAAACTGAACTGACGCTGGCGTTCACCCGGTATCTATTTAATGAGGAGAACCTGGTACGCTTTGACATGTCGGAGTATCAGACTCAGGAGAGTCTCCGAATCTTGTTGGGTGGATCTTTGGGCGAGATCGGAACGCTTGGCCTCGGAGTGAAGCGGGCCGGTTTCGGCACTCTGCTCTTCGACGAAAGCGAGAAAGCGCATCCGCGGGTACTGGATATTCTGCTGCAAATTCTGGATGCGGCGCGAATCACTCTCGCAAGCGGCGAAACCCTGGACCTCAGCAATTTTTATGTGGTTCTCACTTCCAACCTCGGCGCTGCCGATGTCATGCAACTACAGCACGCGCCTCTCGCCACGATGGAGCGGCACGTGCTCGCCAAAGCGCAGCGATCCTTTCGTCCCGAATTATTTGCCCGCATCACGGAAAAGCTCGTCTTCGGTCGGCTGAGCTACGACGTGCAATTGGAGATCGCGCAGCAAATCCTCGCGAGCGAGTTGGAGTTTCTGGCGGAGAAGGGCCTTGTAGTATCATGCAGCCCCACGGTGTTGCCGTTTCTGGTACAGCGTGGCTTCCATCCACGCTTGGGAGCGCGCCCAATGCGCGACGCGGCGGAAAAACACGTCCGCGATGCGGCGAGCAGCGCATGCCTGGACAGATCGATTACCGGCGCGGTTGAGCTTATCGTCGACAAAGGCGCGCTCCACTTGCGTGTAAAACGCGCGAATTGAAGGATTCTGCCTTCATTTAGTTGAAATCAGCCAGGGTTGAGTTGCAACCTTGTCTCGGCGCGGCCACTTCGGGAGCGTTGCCGTTCACGGAAATCCGAGACATGATCGCTGCCGGACCATTCCACATGTGCCAGCCGACCCTTATCAACGATTGGTGTGCGCCGACCGCAACGGCGGTGGGCGCGCACCATCTTAGAGTTTTTTCTGAACGGGACGGCGCTCGCCCAAATATCCTGCCGCGGCTGAGTACGGCGGTGGCATCGCACTACGAGGCGCCGGAGCGACTGGCCGCGCGCATGGCGAGAGTCGGTTTTGAAAAAGCGGCACAACTCCTGCGTTCGCTGTTGCCGCAGACTCCGACGGCCCGTTCGGCCGATTTAGGCGAAATCCTCGCGACGGAGGCGGTGCCCGAATTGTTGCACCCCTTCCACATCCCCATCAAACGGCTGCGATGGAAGGACGCGCGGGAGATGGCGATGCGCGGCGAGGATTTGATCGGCGTTGCTCGGGAAGGCGCCAATGTTCGGTTCCTCAAGGGCGAATCGAAAAGCGGGATGGCGGTTGCTCCAAATGTAATCGCGAAAGCTCGTGAAGCACTGAATCGGAATGGTGGGCGGCCGTCCGAGCACGCGATGACATTCGTCATGCAAAGGCTTTGGGAGATCGGCGAGGACGAACTGGCAGTGGTGTTTGAACACTACCTCATGGAGCGCACCATCGCTCCCGTGCAACTCACCCATCTTTGCTTCGTGCTCTGCGGCAACGACACAAGTGCGGCGCTGACTGCGGATTTGCAAACTTGCGGCGGACCGGTGGAACAACAGTCCATCGCGTTGCGGATAGCGGATCATCAAGAGTTCATCGCGGCGGTTTTCGAGGAGGTCAGCGCCCGAGCTCGACGGGGATTTGCTTTCGTACGGCCTGGCGCTGATCGGCGCAGGGTTGCGGCTGCGCGTTCTGGAGCGCGGGCACCCGCGGATTGCTCAAGCCTTTGAGCGGGGCGGCGAGGCGATCGAGTCCGTGGTGCGGAACGGTGACCCGGAATGGGTCGAACGCGGCTTTTATACGACGATCGCGGCGGCGGCGTATCACCTTGGCCGCTTCTCGGCGCGTGCGTTCAGCCTGCTCGCTGGTGAATTGCCGGTGCTAAATCTCAGCCCTGCGGAATACGCTTTAGTCCTTGTCATGCGACGCGATCTGACCACCTTGCGCGCGACAAACCGCGCGTGGGCGGGAAACGGCCGCGGATTCGACGATGCGCTGGCTGCACTTTTAGAACAGGCGCAGCCCGACTTAGACATCGAGCGTGCCCTCCAACTTAGCTTGGATACGCTTTTTCATCGCGCCCTGGCCTCATTCGATACTGCGCTGGAAACGGGCGACGCTGCGTGGCAAAGTGAAGCGCTCGCGCTATTGGAACAGGGCGTTGCCGCCGCAGCCGATGCGGATTCCGTGCCGTTCTGGTGGATTTTCACGATCGCCTGGCACTTGCTCGACGACCTCTGGGATCACAGCTTGCACGTTCGTCTGCCATTGCCCGCGAATGACCCACCCGGGAGCCAGTGGGCGGTGTTGCGCCAACTCTTTATCTCGTTGCTACTGCGTCGACAAACGGCTGAAATCGATCTTTGGCCATCGCAAATCGAGGCCGCCTCGCGAGCGCTCAATCCGGCCGATGATCTCGTGGTCGCCCTGCCGACGAGCGCGGGAAAGACACGCATCGCAGAGCTGTGCATCTTGCGCGCTCTGGCGTTGGGGCAGCGCGTCGTGTTCGTGACGCCGCTCCGTGCCTTATCGGCGCAAACCGAGCGCACCCTTCGCCAAACCTTTTCCCCGCTGGGATTCACCGTGTCTTCGCTCTATGGATCGAGCGGAGCGACCGGCGACGACGTTGATTTGCTCGGCAACCGCAATGTTGTCGTGAGCACGCCGGAGAAGCTGGATTTCGCCCTGCGAAACACCCCCAATCTCCTCGACGATGTCGGTCTGATTGTGCTCGACGAGGCGCACAGCATCGGCGCGAATGAGCGGGAGATCCGCTACGAGGTGCTTGTGCAGCGACTCCTGCGGCGCGAGGATGCCGGCAATCGACGCATCGTCTGCCTCTCGGCCATCCTCCCGCAAGGCGAGCAATTGCAAGACTTCGTCGCGTGGATTCGGCAGGATGAGCCGGGTGATCCGATCTCCTGCGGGTGGCGGCCGACACGCCAACGCTTCGGCGAAGTAGGCATTTCCAGAGACCGTATCCTCCTCTCGTTCAGCGTGGAAGAAGAGCGGCCTTACGTGGACCCATTCATTGAGTCGACGCCTCCAATCGGCCGTCGAAAGACACCGTTTCCCAAACACGAGAATCCGGAACTCGCACTGGCGACGGCATGGCGCCTCGTGCGCGACGGGAGGAGCGTGCTCATTTACTGCCCGCAACGCAGTTCCGTGGAATCGCTCGCCGAGGTTGCGCTCGACTGCCAGCATCGGGGCTATCTGCCTTCGCTCTTCGAGGCCGACCCCGCCGTCCTGCACGATGCGCTGACGATTGGCCGCGAATGGCTCGGTGGAAATCATCCGGCCGTGCAATGCCTCGGTATCGGCGTCGCCGTTCATCACGGTCAGCTTCCTCGCCCATTTCAGCGGGCTGTAGAGCGTCTGCTGCGACAGCGTCATCTCAAGATTACCATCGCGTCGCCGACTCTGGCCCAAGGGCTGAATCTCTCGGCAACGACCGTGCTTTTCTATTCCCTCTATCGAGCCGGCAAACTTATCCCTGCCGAGGAATTTGCCAATGTCTCGGGCCGAGCGGGCCGCGCTTTTGTCGATGTTGAAGGTCAGGTGATTTCCGTCGCGGTGAAGCGCAAGCAACTTGAGGATTGGCGACGCTTGGTCGTGTCGAAAGGGATGCGAAATCTCCGCAGCGGGCTCCTTCAACTGGTGACGAATCTTTGCCTGATCCTGGCACGTCGCGTTGGCACGTCCTTTCAGGAGCTCACCGATTATGTCCTCAACAACGTCGCCGCTTGGGATGCGCCCGTCGCTACGGAGCAAGAGCCGGAACTGCCCGCACAGTGGCAAGGGCAGCTTGCTTGTCTGGATTCGGCGCTTCTCTCGCTCATCCGACACGACGCACCCGTTGAAGCCATCGCGCAAACGCTCGATGAAGCGCTGCACTCCTCTCTTTGGCAGCGTAGCTTGCGACATGATTCCGAGGAGTTCGCCACGATGGCCCGCGCGCTCCTCCTCCATCGCGCTGGCTTCATCTGGACAAACTCCACGCCCGAACAGCGCAAGGGTTACTTCTTCGCGGGACTGAGTTTTGATACCGGCCGCTATCTCGACGCGCACGCCGGAGAACTCAACGCGCTACTGTTGGCCGCAGATGGCAGCCTGCAAGCGGGCGCCATCGAAAGCGCAACCGCAGTTCTTGTTCGCTTCGGCGCGATCGTGTTCGCGATTGCACCCTTCACTCCCGATCACTTGCCGGAGGATTGGGGCCGCATCCTGCGCGCATGGCTGAGCGGCAACAGCATGATGGACCTTGCCGGAGGTCAGGAAGTGCCGCTAAGGAAATTCATTGAAGACGCACTCGTCTATCGTCTCGTTTGGGCGCTGGAAGCCATCCGCGTTCGCGCCACGGCGGCTGGAGACGCTGAGGAGAACATGAACGCTGGCCGGGCCGCTCTAGCCGTGGAGACTGGCACGCCCACGATTGAGGCCGCATTGCTCATCCAAAGTGGACTGCCCTCGCGGGTATCTGCGTTGTCGGCGTTGCGGGACTGCCCCGGCCAGTTTCACAATATGGCAGGCCTGCGGGCGTGGCTTTTTTCACGAGAGGTTACCGCACGCGCCGGCGCGGGGGACTGGCCCACGGCGGAAACGGCTTCGCTCTGGAGGGCGTTTACAGAGAATTTCCACGTCAGCTCCCACACCCGCTGGGAGGTGATGCCATTCGCATCTGCTGTCCGGTGGACGGGCAAAGGGCCTGCACCAGGAACGATGGTGCGGATTGCCCACGACGCGGCCGCGCCGCGAACAATTTTATTTTCCAATGACTGGCTTATGCTTGGCGAATTGGAGCCGCCTTTAAGATCGAACCCTCGTGGCGTGCTCCGCGCGCGTGTGGCTGCGGATGGCGCAAGTATCGTCGGTGATTACGCCGGGCCGCGCGATCTGGAACAGGGTTAACATCCGTCGCGATTTAGATGCATTGACCGACGGGAATGGTTACTTAGCGTTGCTGATTGGCTTTCCGCAAATCGGGCCACTGCGCTCTTTCCGCGATTCCGTTCCAGAGGAGAATACGTTTCGACCGGATAGCAAATCAGACAGTGGGAGTATGGGTGCGACCATTCCGCTGGGCCGGATGTTGAACCGCCTCCGAGAAGCCTTCAGCACGCTCGGCACCCTCATCGATTTTGGCTGAAGCCTGATTCTTGGTGATGTCGAGAGCGGTCACGATCTCCTGTTGTCGCTTCGTTGCGACCATCAGCTTCTCCTCGTGGTCGAACGCCTGGCCAAGTTGCTTGCCCAAATCCTCGATTTGCCGATGACACTGACTGAGATCGATTCCGCGATCTCGAAGGCGTTCTTCGATGGTGCCAAGCGCGTGTTCAAGGGAGGAGATGGTACCGAGCGCGTTGTCGCTGACGCTCGCTTCGTACGTGTGCCTGCCGTGGATGGTGATGCTGGTTCGCGATTCAAGGCGTTGGAGAGAAATCGGGAAGCCACCTATGGCGCCGATTGCCTTGGTCGTTTGGAACGGCTTAAGTGCTGCCGCGAGGAAGACGAGCGCGCGGCCGGCTTTGGTGCGGTCGGTAAAAGTCTCCTTCTGAACAATCATGATGAAATCATCGCCGCGCGTGCTGGTCCGATTACGCAGGTCTTCCCGGATATCGGCGATGTTGCGTTCGGCTATTTGTGCGCTCTCGGCGAGAGTTTTGAGGCGATAGCGCATCTGATACTGGCTATCGCCGTGCTGCTTCTTCAGCCGCGTGAGACGCATTACTTCCGCATCGATGGCGGCCTTTTCGATCACGAGCGGGTTACCGGACGCTATCGCTTTTACCTCGGCATAGGTGAGAGCGGCGGCGTCCACATCTTCGGCTCGGCGCATCGCGGCGTCACCTGTCATGACCTGGGCAATGAACCGGCTCTTTGTTTCCAGGGTCTGCCACATATAAGCGTCAAATGAACCTTCCGCGACGTAGCGGAAGACCTTCACGTATTCATTCGTGTTGCCCTGCCGGAGAATCCGGCCGTCCCGTTGCTCGATATCGGCGGGACGCCACGGCGCATCGAGGTGGTGTAGCGCCACGAGACGACGCTGAACGTTCGTTCCTTCTCCCATTTTCGGCGTGCTCCCAAGGAGGATACGCACCTTGCCTTCGCGCACCGATTTGAAGAGTGAGGCCTTGGCAGCGTCTTCGTCGAAGTCCTGGATGAATGCTATTTCGGCGGAAGTGACACCCCGGGCGACGAGCTTGTCACGCACGTCATGATAGACCGAGAAGCCGTGCCCCCCAGTTTGCGGCGTCGATAAATCGCAGAACACGAGCTGGGCTCCCTTTTGCTCCGTGGAATCTAGCCAAATCTGGTGGATCTTCGCCACTGCGAGATTCACCTTACTGTCGGGGCTCTCTTTGGCGCCGCCCCTAACGAGGCGCAAATCCAGCGCGGCCTTTCGGCCTTCGGTGGTGATCTTCAGCATGTTGTCCACACGAGGATCGACTTTGCCGCTCTTGATTTTCTCGACCCGTTTGACGAGGTGCTCGACGAACCGCTTCAATTCCGGAGTCGCCGGGGCGCTTACGGTGATCGGCCGCCCCTGGTCGAGCTTCGGTATTGGCAGCTTCAGCATGTCGGCTGTTTGCACGTCTGCGACCTGCCGAAACTGGGTCATCAGTTCGGGCACGTTGACAAACCGGGCGAATCGGCTTTGCAACCGGTAGCCGGCGCCATCCGGACTCAGTTCCATCGCGGTGACGGTTTCACCGAACGTGCCTGCCCACGAGTCAAAGTGCTGGAGACCGACGCTTCGCAGCGCGGGCATCTGAAGATAACGCTGCATGGTGAACAATTCCGCCATGGTGTTGGAGATTGGCGTGCCGGTGGCAAAGACCACTCCGCCGCCGCGGTTCTTCGCCTGGATATGCTGCACTTTCAGGAAAAGATCGAAGGCACGCTCCGAAGCGGTCTGGGGCAGACCGGCGACGCGGGTCATTTTGGTCACGTAAAAGAGATTCTTGAATTTGTGCGCCTCGTCGATGAAGAGGCGGTCAACCCCCAGCTCTTCAAAGGTCAGCGTGTTATCCTTCTTCTCGTTGGCAGAGAGACCCTCCAGCTTTACCTCCAGGCGCCGCTTTACCCGCTCCAGTTCTTTCACGAGTCGCGTGCCCTTATGCGCGCTCTGTTCGCGAATGGCCATTTCCACTTCATAGATTTGATCCTTGATGAAATCTTTCCGCGTTTGCCTTGAGAGCGGAATCTTCTCGAAACTGGCGTGGGTCACGATCACGGCATCCCAGTTCCCCGTCGCGATGCGACTGAAGAGCCGCGCCCGGCGGGAAGCCTCGAAGTCCTCCTTACCCGCCACGAGAATATTTGCGGTGGGATAGAGCGTGAGCAGTTCCGAGGAAAACTGCCCGAGCATGTGGTTCGGCACCACGAACATCGGCTTGGTGGCAAGTCCAAGTCGCTTCAGTTCGATGCCGGCGGCGACCATGGTATAGGTCTTCCCCGCTCCGACCGCGTGTGCGAGAAGGGTGTTGTCGCTTTGGACGATTCGCCAAACTGCATTTTTCTGGTGGGTGCGTAACGCAACGCGCTCGCTGCTCCCGGGCAGGGTCAAATGGCTTCCGTTAAATACCCGCAACCGCACGGAATTAAATTCGTCATTATACTTCCGGCAAAGTCGCTCGCGGCGGTCATCGTCTTCCCAAACCCACGTCTTGAAGCGCTCTTTGATTTTCTCCATCTTGTCCCGCGCCGCTTCCGTCTCTGTTGCATTAATGACGCTGTTCTTGGTCCGCGGGTCGGTGTCGTAAACAGTCGGTGTCTTCAGATTCAAAGCATCCTGGATCAGTTCCAAAGCGGAATAGCGCCCGGTACCCCATTCGGTAGAATTGGCTACGGAGGCCCTCGCGCTGTAATCGCCCTTTACGAACCACGTTCCAACAATTGCCGCGTGTGAGACGGTGATGCCGTCCGCGCCTAGCAGTGCTTGAGTGAATACTTCGACGTCAGCGGTCGGAATCCAGGCGGCTCCCAGCCGCGCGTCGATTTCCGACGCGGTCAGGTCCTCTGGCTGCACCGCCTCAAGGGCCGTGACATTACCCGTGTATGCGGCATCTTTGCCGGCAGCGGCGCGCGCGTTCTCAAGCTTCGTCCGCACGTCGCCAGATAAATACTGGTCGTCGGTCTCCCATTGCTCGGTCTGCGGATTACGATAAAGGAGCCCTTTCAACTCCGGCAGGAACTCATCGAGAGTCCGGCTAAGGAGCCTCTCCATTCGCTGCAAATCGACCCGCCCGGTTTCATTGAGGACGAGAATAAGAGCGTCTTTTGGGGTTTCGGCAGCCTGGGGCGCCTGCGCCTGCTGAATAGTACGCTCCCGAAAGATCGCCGTCTTCTCAGCCCGCTTCGTCTCGTCATTGTAATCCTCCAATGAACAGAGGAGCGGGTAATCGGGATCACCCCGGAAGGCGCGGCGGTTTGCGGAGTCGTTGACCGGTCCGAATCGCGCCGAAAATGAGTCGTAACGCAGATTCAGTTCTCGGCGGGCTCTGGCAATCTCCTCGTCGCCGGCGCCTTGTAGCTGCGTGCGGAGGACTTCGCGGACCGCATCACGCACCTTGATCAAGCCCTTGATACGTCGAGCGGTTTCGTCCGGCAGGTTGAGCAAGGGGGTAAGGGCGTTCCCGGTCCGAACCGCAAGCGTCCCATCGTGTAGCGTGAAGGCATTTTCCTTCACATGCTCGGGGGAAAGGATTACCTCCGCTCCATTGACTGACTGGGAATTGGCAGTTTCCGCCGCCCGGTAAATTCCCTGTGGCAGTCTCGAAACCGCTTCACGCAACGCTTCACCGAGGTCGCGGCCGTCCGGCACCAGCGCCGGATCGTTCGTGCGATACATCGATCCCGCCATTGCCATCGTGCCAAGCATCATGCGGGGATTCGCCACAAAATATTCGTTGATACGAAACACGACAGCTTCCGCATTCTTGTGCTCCGCGACCTTTAGCCATGCGACATTTGCCGGCCGCTCGCCTTCTTCCACTTTGCGGAGGAAGACGATGTCCGTGGTGACCTCTGTATTTGCGTTCTGACGGAACGCGCTGTTTGGAAGCCGTATCGCGCCGACGAAATCCGCCTTGTCCGAAAGATAATCGCGCAGGCCTGAGTTGACCTTGTCCAGCGTGCCTTTGGAGGTGATGAATACTAGCAGCCCACCGGGGCGGACCTGCTGCAAGCCTTTGGCAAAGAAGTAATCGTGGACGAGAAAATTGCGCTCATCGAACCGGGGATCGATCACCTTGTAGTCACCGAAAGGAACATTGGAGATGGCCAGGTCGAAAGAGCCCTCCACCAGCCGCGCGGTTTCAAAACCTTGCGCCAGCACCTCGGCGTCAGGATACAGATGGCGGGCAATGCTCGCCGTGAGCGGGTCGAGTTCGATGCCGGTAAGCCGCGAGCGGGCGGCCATGTCAGCCGGCATCAGGCCAAAGAAGTGTCCGATTCCGAGCGCTGGCTCCAGCACCCGACCCCCAGCAAGCCCGAGCCGCTGGACGGCATCGTAAATGCCACCGATCACCGTGGGAGACGTATAGTGTGCATTCAGTGTTGAGGCGCGCGCGGCCTCGTACTGCTCCGGCGCGAGAAGAGCCTTTAGCCGCTCCCGCTCGGAGTGCCATTCCTCCGCACCGGATTCCGCGAAGACCTGGGGAATCCCACCCCAGCCAACATACCTCACCAGGGTATGCCGCTCATCGTCCGTTGGTTCACGTCCCTCCCGATCGAGCCGCTGCACCAATTCGATGGCGGCGAAGTTGTCTCGCGCCTTCTGCTTAAGGGAGCCGACGCCGAGGCGGTCTTCGGCGGTGATTCGGTAATTTCGCCCGTTCAGGCGTTCGGGCTCTCGGGCGGCAGGAGAATATATTTCTCCCGGACCAACTCCCATGCCGTCGCCTGGGCTTGCTCCGGCGTCATCTGATGGTCCCGCTCCAGGGCGCGGGTGAGTGTCTCCATTTCGTCCAAAGTCGTCTCCTGGGCTTCCCAAAGCGCCTCCATCAGGTGGCCTTCCGCCTGGAGGCGTGCTACCATTTTCGGGCGGAATTCCCGCCAATGCTTCTCGGCTAGGATTCCGTATTGGGTCAGGAATTGGGATTGGGGCTCGGGCATTGGTGCGGGCGAAGTCAAATAATGAGAGTTGGTCAGCATCCCGGTCGGAAACAGTGGGTCTACCATGGCGTCTGATCATACGGCAAGAGGCGCATTGTGGGGCAAACCGATCCACCTTCGGCTCCCGCACGAGCGCAAGCCGGCGCAATATTAGAATCCGATCAATCGATCCCGGTTACCGCCCGAACCATTCGCTGATTTGACCATTCGGCTCAAGCGGCGGCAGGAGTTTGCGCCGATGCCCCCTCTCGCAATGGATGACGACGGCCGTGTGCTTCGGAAGGGCACGCAGGTCGTGGGACTTAATTTTATGCTCGTCCTGCTCGGAGTAATTTCGAGACATCTTCCCGCCAGAGTATCCCCACGACTTTTTGATGGCGCGGCGCTTCCCGAGAAAGTCGGCGCTTTCCAAAGCGCCGTCTTCATCGGCTGCTCTGAAGATCAGGCGATTACGGAGGTTGAGAGTGAAGACGCGGGCTTTTTCCCGACCCAATGGCGGGATGAACGAAGTTGAAGACTGCGCCGCCGCAACGACGGTCGCCTGAGCCTCGCGGATTACGTCGATGCAATTGTAGTCACTCATTCCCTCCTCGCTGGCGGATACGAACCGCTGGGCTTCATCAGCCCAAAGAATGAGAAGATTGTCGCCCTTGCGCGCCTCGGCGGGTTTATCGAAGCGGCGCAAGGCGTGGGTATAAAACAACATTTTCAAGAAGGTGTTCACATACCTGCGCTCCACCTGGAATTTTTGCGGCATCGCGACGCATATGATTTTCCCGCGATCAATCTCCTCGAAATCGAACGTATTTTCCCCCGCGCAAAACACCTCGGAGATCACGGGTGTGATGAATGCCTGGAGATAGTTCGCGATGGTTTCTTTCACGCCGCCTATCTGCTCCGGCGGCTGAGAAAGAAAACGGTTGCTGAAGTGCGAGGCCAGCTCGCGCCGCCTGGGTGTCGGCTCTGCACAGGCCAGATCGTCGAGCACCTCCTCCATATCTCCCTGATTAAGAAGGATGTCGTAGGCATTGTTGAGCGTTACATCCGCGTCAATCTCCCGCAGCGTTTCCAGAGCCACGGCAATGTGGGTTTGCGCCTGGTTGCGGAAGAACCCCTTGTCGCCCGATTGGCCGAGGGATGAGGCGGTGTCCACAACGGCCTTGGCGAAGGTATTATACGGGATACTGCTGTCTGAGGTGAGGTTATAGGTGTGGCGCGGACGCCATTCGGGGCCTGCGCCTTCCGGACGAACTTGCAGGAGTATGAGGTCATCTTCCCGTCCGAAGTGCCGTGCCATTTTACACAGCGTTTCCCAATAGAGCCCTTTGTCATCGATACACAGACCGCCCCATGTCGGTTCGTTTTGAAAGACCTGGAACAGCAGCGGCGTGATGCCGGATCGCGTCTTGCCGCTCCCTGTATCGCCCGTAATCAGCCACCCACGGCAAAAATCTGCCCGTGTCCACGAAAAGCCGGCCAGCCGCACGATCGCGCGGCTTTTGGATTTTCGAAGCCAATACAGCACCAGACCGAGACATAGCATGATGCAAACCGCACCGTTTTGGGTCGCGATGCTCACAGGTAGCAACGAATCAGGTATCCTGCCGCGACTCCAATGGCCGCGAAAGCCAGGTGGACGATCAGATCTTCACGATTAATGCGCTCGACGGTTCGGGCGAAGGCTCCCAACTGAGTCGAAATCTGACCCGCGTGTTTCGTGAACGTTTTCGCGCATTGGTCGAGCAACACGATGGTGCTTCGGAAATCCTCAAACGGCGGAGTCGGAGCATCGGGTCCGTTCTGGATTTCACGGGTGTGCTGAAGATGGATTCGAACCAAGTCCAGCATGGCGAATATCGGATCGCTGTCGGTAATCTTGTACTTGCGCTGCCACTCGGCGATTGCCAGCGCCAGCTTGTCGTCACCGGCCATTTGCTAAACGACCGAAAAGTTGGCGGGCGCCGGTTCGGGAATCGGCAGGATCAGGTTGGCGACCAGATCGAGCTGCGCGTAGAAGTCCGCCTGCCAGCGCTTGACCCGTTGACGGTCTAGCAGGTTGAAGCCAGGATGCGAGAGCGCCCCCGTGGGCGTGACGTTGTGTTCATTGAGAGCGGTGACCAGCCAGTTGTAGAGGCGAGTCATGGAGATTTCCTCCGCGCGCAACGAATCGAGGAGCAGGCGGCGAACCTTGCTGGATTCGTACATCTTGAAGGCGTCGCTATGGGCTTCGTTCTTCACGATGATCCACCGGCAGTCGGTCTTCCAGGCGCTGGTCAGCACACGGAGCTGCTCGACGCTGTCGGCCTCGTGGTTGACCGGCGAGATTACGGTCAGCCGTGCGTCGAGCGTGCGCAGCACTTCCTCCAGCCCGATCTCTGCGAAGAAGTCGATGAACAGGTCGGTTGAGGCCGCCCGGCAATCGACGACCAACAAGTTGGAGGTTTCCGCGGCATCGAAGACGCCGTCGATTTCGCGTTTGTGCTCCAGGTTAATGAACTGCGCCTCCGGGTGGAATCGCTTGAGCGTTGAGTTCTCATGGTCGGTGTCGATGGCGTGATGCATCAATTGCCGATCCTTGAGATACTGAACGAGGTTCGTGGCGACGAAGCTTTTGCCGACGCCGCCTTTGCCGTTAATGACGAGGTTGATTTGTTTTTTCATGGAGTGATGTGGGAGTGTTTTGCTTAGAGGTTTGCGGGATCTGCGATTCGAGGTCCGCGAATGCGCGACCTTTCAGATGGCTTGATCGTTGGCGCCGCGTCCGCGGGCGCAGACGAAAGAAATTGCGATTGCGTGGGTGCCGGAGGCATCGGAATGGTGCTTTCACGAATCGCAGCGGGAGCGGCAGGTTGATCGATGGGTGGTGGCTCCGGCGTTCTTGCGACGGGAGGTCGTACCGCGGTGCGGCGTTTTGCTGTCGGGCGAGCCAATGATTCACCGTTCACTTCCGCGAGGAACTGCGCGATCGTGCCGGTGCCAACGGCCACGTTAGTCGTGGCCAGCAACTCCCGAATGAGTTGCAGCGAGGCACCTTTCTGTCGGAGTTCAACGATGCCCTCCTTGAACGGGAGCAGTTTCAAGTAGCCTTTCGTGGAATGCGTCGTGAAAGCGCGTGCGGCTTGGTTGAACCGGTGCGTTTGCGCGGTGATATCGACTGGTTCGTTCACAGTTTGATTTCAGTTTGAATCCAGGCTGAACTCAGAATGAACTGAGTTGAAACCGGGTTCGTTTTGAGTCCTGAAAGTCCTTAGTTTTACTAAGGGGTAGGGCGTCCATCCTTCCCAAACCCATGGCAAATGCCATGGGAAGGGAAGGAATTCGGGCGGTATTCTACCGCCGCAACAAGTTGCCGCTGGTTTCGTTGGCTACCCAGATTGCGTTGCCATCGAAGCAAACACCGATGGGGCTGTTGTTCACGGGATAAGACCCAATCAATGCGCCGTTGGTGTAGTCGAGTTGGGAGATGGTATTCGAACCGGAGTTGGTCACCCAGATGTACCGGCCATCGAAAACGATACCGGCTGGTGCGGTCTGGACAGGGTAGGTGCCGATCACGGTTCCGCTGAGGTTCAGTTTGGTCACATTGTTCGCACCTTCATTCGCGACCCAGATGTACGTGCCGTCAAAACAGACGGCCTCGGGCTGTGCTCCCACTGCAAAGGTGCCGATCACCGTTCCGTCACTCGGGTTCATCTGGACGACGCTGTTGGAAGTGGACGAACAGATCCACAGCGATGTGCCGTCGAAGCAAATGCCTCGCGGCCCCGGTACGGCATAAATTCCCGTTTGCGGCGAATCGTCGGATGCTTTGATCTTCGTCAGATTATTGCTGCCTGTGTTGGAAATCCACACGTACACGCCGTCAAAACAGACGTAGCTGGGCGAAGTCCCAGTCGCGATGGTTGCAGCCACTGCGCCCGTGGCCGCGGTGAACTTGGTAACCGAGTTGCTGGTCTTGCGCGTGACCCAGATGCAATCGCCGTCCGTGGCACAGAATTGGGGTGAGCCGGCGAGAGTGTAGGCGGCGACCAGTGACCCATTGAGTTGCAGCTTGTCCACCTGGTTACCGGCTGATTCGGCCGCCCAGACGTAATTGCCGTCAAAACAGACGCCAAGCGGCAGTGAACCGGCGCCCAATGAAGTCGCCGCATAGGCCGTGTTCACTGGATACCAGCGAAGCGTCCCAAGTCGAGCGGGGGTCAGGCCTCCCAAAGCGGGCGGACCGGCCGGCCCGGGATTCCCGGCAATACCTTGTGGGCCAACTGCACCCTGCGGACCCACAGCTCCCGGAATTCCCTGAGCACCGGTCAGACCTGTCGGCCCAACTGGGCCTTGGGGTCCAGCGGCACCAGTGGCGCCTGTCAAACCGACAGGACCTGCGGGTCCCTGCGGACCGACGGCACCAACTAAACCTTGGGGGCCTATAGGACCCGTGGCACCTGCCGGCCCGGTCGGTCCGACTGGGCCTATCGATCCGGTCGCGCCCTGCGGTCCGGCTGGACCGGTGGCACCCTGTGGACCAGCTACGCCGGGAGGGCCAACGGGACCGGTATTGCCCTGAGGGCCAGTGGAACCCTGTTCGCCGGTGGGACCCTGGGCGCCCGGTGCCCCATTCCCCGCGAGGTCGATTTCCAAAACCGCCTCGTGACCGGTGGCTGCGTTCTCCTTTGAATCGAATGTCGCTGCGATACCACCGACTCCGAGTTGATACTCAGGAACGATGGCGAGGCCATTGTTTGGAAGGCTGCCGTCGACCCAGTCGGCCACCAACTGCGTCACGTCGAAACAAATCCAGTGGCGCTTGTCGGTCAGATTCAGCGGAGTTCCCGCGAGCACCACCGGTCCCAAAGCCGGCGGATTTTCGCCGGTGATGATACTTTCGACCCAAGGCGAGGTGACAGCGACGATATCGGCGGTTCCCGATTTGGTGATGTTGTCGCAATAGACCTCCAGCGTGGCCCTGGTCACCTGGGTGCCCGTGGTTTCGGGAGGAAGGCCCGACAGGTCGAATTTGAGGTAGGAGAGGTCTGCGACGCCTTGTACCGAGGCTGCGACGGCGAGGGTTGGCTGGGTGTAGTAAGCCGCGTGCGGGATCGCACGGTTTACGGTAGTATCGTCAGTCAGCACTGCTTCAGTGGCGAAGCTGTGCAGCGCACCGGCCAGGGTGGCCAGCACGGCGAGTGAAGTGTGAGAGATGAAAGGTGGTTTTTTCATATGCCCAGTTCTCGCACATGAAATCGCCGTCTCGGCTCCCGCGCGGGCGCAGTCGCAAGCCGAATTGCCGCTATCGTTTTGGGAGCGATGCTTTCGCCCAAAACACAGACCAATCTGAAAAACGCGAAGGGTTACTTTGAGGAGCACCTGCGCGCGGGTGATTACTATGCCGAGAACGAGCGAGTCCAAGGGGAATGGATTGGAGCCGGGGCGGCGCTGCTCGGATTGGCGGGGATAGTGGTGAAAGACGATTTCCTGGCCCTCTGCGAAAACAAGCATCCCACCTCGGGTGAACGTCTCACGCAGCGGCAAAACAGCGTCCGGCGCAATGATCTCGATGAGGGCCAAATGGCAAATCGCCGCGTGTTCTACGATTTTACCTTTTCACCGCCAAAGTCGGTATCCATTGCAGCGTTTGTAGCCGGTGACAGACGAATCGCCGCGGCCCACGCGGAAGCGGTGAAGATCGCGTTGCTTGAGTTGGAGCGATTTGCCACTGCCCGCGTTCGCAACGCGGCTCAAGATACTGACCGGCCCACCAAGAATATTGTCGCCGCACTTTTCGAGCACAATACCTCGCGTGCCCTGGACCCGCATCTGCATACCCACTGCATTGTGTTTAACGCGACGCACGATGGGGGCGACCATCGCTGGAAGGCGTTGCAGAATTATCGGATGCTTAACGCCCAGAAATACGTTGAGAACGTCTATTATCACGAGCTGGCGCGTTCCCTCCGCAGCTTCGGGTACACAATTGTAAATTCGGCAAGGGGTGACTTTGAAGTTGGAGAGGTAAGCCCGGAGATTCGCCAACGATTCTCGAAGCGCCACCAGCAGATTGATGAGACGATGCGCTCCTTTCTCGCTGCGCATCCTGAAATGCGGGAGAGAAACGAAAATGAGATTCGCGAATACATTGCGCTGAAAACCCGTGAGCGAAAGACTCGGGAGCCCAGCGCAGTGGCATTGCGGGAACACTGGCTGGAACAGCTTGCACCATCTGAGCTTGTGGCGCTCCGTATTCCGAAACCGACTTCAGAGCTTGCCCGCCAAGAACCTTCCGCTGCTATGGCTGTGTCGTGGGCTGAAGAGCATGTGTTTGAACGCCATGCTGTCGTGCAAGAGCACGAGTTGTGGAAGCATGCCCTTGCTTTTGCACGGGGGAGTTCGTTCTCCATACCCGATCTGCAAGGCGAAACAACTTCACGACCCTATATCCGCACTGAAGAGAAGGTCGCTCATCGAGACGCGCTGACACGCGAGTGGGCAATAGTTGAGGCGGCGCGGGAAGGGATTGGCCGATATGCGCCTCTTGCGCGACCAACGAACGAGGAGGTTGAACTCGCGCCGGATCAACGCCAAGCGCTGAATTTCATCCTCAGTTCTGCAAGCTTCATCACCCTGTTCCGCGGCGGTGCGGGGACGGGGAAGAGCTTTGTCTTGAAGCGAGTGCAACGAGCACTTGAACAGGCAGGCTCGCCTTTCGTGATCCTTGCCCCGCAGCGTCAGCAAACGATTGATCTCAAGCGCGACGGATTGTTGAACACGCAAACGGTCAGCGAATGTCTTCAGAGGGAAAGCATCCCAGCAGGCGCTGTCGTCATCGTGGATGAAGCTGGACAGATAGGAGGGAAGCAAATGCTCGATTTGGTTCGATTGGTTCAGAAAAAGGAAGGACGGTTGATTCTGTCCGGTGACACTCGTCAACATGGCCCGGTCGAAGCCTCGGATGCATTGCGTGCCATTGAACGGTATTCAGGTCTTCGCGCGGCCGAACTCAACGAGATTCGACGGCAAGACCCCGCCCGTGGCCGGGGGGAGGAAGAGAAGCGGCGAATAGAGCGCTACCGTGAGGCTGTAAAGGCGGCTGCCGAGGGCGACCCAGAGTTGTCGTTCGCCCGCTTGGAAGAAATTGGAGCGGTTATCGAATGTGGGCCAGAAGAGCAGGCGCAGAAGCTTAGCGATGCTTACGTGGAACTATGCGAGCGCGGGGAATCCGCAATCGTGGTTTCCCAGACCCGGGCGGAAGTTCAGGCCATCAACGAAAACATCCGGGGGCGGCTGCGCGAACGGAAAAAGCTCATGGGAGACGAGGTCGAGGTGAATTCCCTGGAGCGGGTCGATCTGACGCATGCGCAAATGCAGGATCCAAGGCACTACCCACCTGGAAGCGTACTCGTCTTTAATCAAGACTATCGAGGGATTCGACGTGGTCAGCAAGGTGGGTTGATCGGGATTACCGCATCGGGGATCGTTCTCGAAATAGAAGGCAGCGTCCATCGACTCCCGCTTTCGCAGATCGGTCGCCTGACTGTTTGCCGAGCACGGTCACTCCCGCTTTGCACAGGTGACAAGTTGCAACTGAAAGCCAACGGAACTGCTCTCGATGCTCGAAAACTCGCGAATGGCGAGGTCGTCATTATTGCGTCGGTTCACCCGAGCGGCAGAATCGTTCTGGCCGATGGTCGCACCCTTCCGTCCGAATACCGGCAGTTTCAACGCGGATACGCCGTCACCTCATACGGCTCGCAGGGCAAAACAGTTGATCATGTTCTTTTTGGCGACTCCGGGGTGAGGGCTGCCTCAAACACGCAGCAATGGTACGTCACCATTTCGCGCGGCCGGAAAAGCATCCAAATATTTACCGGCGATAAGGAGGAGCTTCGCCGCGCTGTCAGCAGGAGCGGTGAGCGCACACTGGCACTGGACCTCGGCTCACCGCCCCTTCGGGACCGTCGCCGCGTTCGGGAACAAATCCTGCGCGGCTTGAAGCGCGGACGCGAGTTTGCTCGCCGTATCGCAATTATAGCATCCCGCGCCTGGTCGGTTTCGCTAAGCGCAGCAAGACCTACAAAACTTTATGAGACATCGATCAGAAACCGACAGACGAACCGAAATGGTCGCACCAACGTGCTGGCACCGTGAAAACTCCTGCACCTGTCTGCGGGTGGAGATTTCTGGTACCGAAGCACACCTTTTCCCGTACCAGCAAATGGTGTCCGCGTCCCTCGTTCACGAAAATGCCGTTGATGTGTTGCGCTTGGCGTTTTCCAGCCATGACGTTGAAGTCACCGGGCGAAACTTGCGGGAATTGCTTGTTGCGCTACAAGAGTTCTCGGTTAAGTGGTTGCGCGTTGTGCCTGACCGGTATGAAGGTGTTGCGGTCGCTGAGTCCGCTACGATTACCAAGGTCCGTCTCTTGGCTCCGGGGTAGTGGGATGGGACGGTGATTCCGTCCAGTAACCATCAGTGATGGCTGCATTCCGCTGAAGGGAGTGCTTGGTCGAGTCGATTTGGGAAACGCTTAGGCCCCGCGCGATAGCTCCCGGACGATCCGAATATATTCCTGGAGCGGTTTGGAAAGATTGTCTTCACGCCACGCGATGGTTGACTCTCTTAAGAGGGCAGGAACCAGCGGACGAAACACGACTCCATCGTGCGGCAGCCCCGTTATAT
>Ga0302319_10001527_pt1 | contig 51693 bp, 42 predicted proteins | sample Bog_T0_2_FD_203319 | JGI IMG/M metagenome (GOLD analysis project Ga0302319, IMG submission 203319) | Peat permafrost microbial communities from Stordalen Mire near Abisko, Sweden - Bog_T0_2 | ecosystem: Environmental > Terrestrial > Soil > Wetlands > Peat | place: Sweden: Abisko, Stordalen Mire... | reverse complement strand
GAAGTTGCAATAGGTACACTTCGAGCGGCAAAAGGGAATCGAAACATAGAGACCGAGCGCGTTGTCCTGGTGAGAAGCCATCAATGCTTATTCTTTCATGCGTGCACCGCTTCACCCATGACAGCGTTCTATTCCCATCGCGTGCAAGAATTAAAGAGAGGAGACTCGCGTTTGAAAGCCTGGCCTGTCCTGGGAATTGCCTTCATCCAATTCATTCTTTTGCTGGCTCATTGGTTCATCTATCAAACCTGGATTGCTTTCTGTGGCCAACCAGGCTTGGCCGCCGGCTTGGCGCTGCGGGCGGCGCTGTTGCTGCTGGGCTGCAGTTTTGTTGTCGCCGCATTGCTCAGCTTTTATTTATCCAGCGTGGTGGTGACGGCAATCTACAAGGTTGCCGCGTTCTGGCTTGGATTTCTGAATTACCTCTTCCTCGGGGCGTGTCTCACCTGGCTGGGGTGGTGGGCGCTGGAACTGTGCAGGCTGGATGGAGATCCGGCAAGGCAACGGCCGCTGCTGGGCTGGTTCTTTCTGGGGCTGGCGGTCGCCGTTGGCGTCTATGGGCTGCTCAATGCACGGCGGGTACGCATTCGCCGGATCTCGATCTACCTGCCGACTCGGCCTCCGTCATGGCGCGGCCGCACCGCACTCGTGATCAGCGACCTTCACCTCGGCCACGTCAATGGACTCCGCTTCAGCCGCCGCATCGCCGCCCTTGCCGCCAGCCTGCATCCGGACGTGGTCTTCCTTCCCGGCGATTTCTTCGATGGGAGCGTGGTTGCCCCCGATCCTTTGGCCGCGCCGTTCAAGCAGCTTTCTCCGCCGTTCGGCATGTACTTCTCCACGGGCAACCACGACGAATTCGGCGATGCCCCACGTTTCTTCGCCGCCCTCGCCAGCGCGGGCATCCGCGTCCTGAACAATGAAAAGGTCATCGCCGACGGCCTTCAAATCGTGGGCGTGCCCAATCACGACACCACGTTTCCCATGCGCTTGCGCGCCACGCTTGAAGCGTTGAAACTGGACCGCGCCAGCGCCAGCATTCTGCTCAACCACGTGCCCAACCGCCTGCCCATTGTCGAGGAAGCCGGCATCAGCCTGCAGCTTTCCGGGCATACCCATGGCGGCCAGTTATTTCCGTTTACATGGTTCACGCGGCGGGTATTCGGCAAGTTCACCCATGGCCTGCACTCGTTTGGCGCGTTGCAGGTGCTTACGTCTTACGGCGCCGGAACCTGGGGCCCTCCCATGCGCGTAGGCACCAGCCCCGAGATGGTGTTGCTGACATTCGAGTGAAAGTGCCTTCATGCTAGAATGTAGTAACGTTGCTACATGGAGGCGCCCATGCCCATAACAACCTTCTCCAGCCGTGAATTCAATCAGCACCGAGGCCGCGCCAAGAAGGCTGTACGGAATGGGCCGGTGTTCATCACCGACCGCGGCCGGCCGGCACTTGTGCTGCTGTCGATTGATGAATACCAGAAGATCACTAAGAAGGGCGAGAACATCCTGGATATGCTTGCGATGCCTGGGGTGGGAGATATCGATTTCGAACCGCCGCGTCTGGGCGACGAGTTTATTAAACATGCCGATTTTTCATGATGTACCTCCTCGACACCAACGTGATCTCTGAGATGCGCAAGGACTCGCGAACGAAGCTCTCGAGCCTGAAAATGGACAGCTATGTCAAGAATTGGGTCAAGAGTGTTGCACCTCGTAACCTTCACTTGTCAGTGATCTCAATTCTTGAATTGGAACGCGGCTTCCATATGCTCAAACGGCGCGACCCGGAACAGGCTGAAGGCATTCGCTTATGGGTGCGTAACAGGGTCATGCCCAGCTTTGATGGTCGCATTATCGGCATCGACATCGCCATCGCGCAGCGGTGCGCTACCTTGATGATTCCGAACCCACTCGAATATCGCGACTCCCTCATTGCGGCAACTGCCTTGGTGCATGGAATGACGGTGGTCACCCGGAATGTCCGCCATTTCGAGCCTACCGGAGTCAGTCTCCTGAATCCATGGGAAGCCTGATCGCCCAGCATCGGTTCTGCTGATATAAACTTGCTTTTCAATCGAAGAGGGGACTTTTTATGCGCCATCTGAGCAAACGCTTTCTTGCGTTGATCGCAACTGCAATTTTGATTGTCTTCACGCCAGCATTCGCACAAACCCCTCAGCCTGTTCCCAACGGCCCAGACCTCAGCTTTCCCACCGTGCTCTATGGTGCTGCCTACTACAACGAATACATGCCTGGCGATGACGCGGACCATGTCGCGCGTCTGGCCAAGGACGTAGCCCTCATGAAAGCCGCCGGCCTCAACGTCGTCCGCATGGGCGAGTCTACCTGGAGCCTATGGGAGCCCGAGGATGGCCAATTCGAATACGCCTGGATGGACCGCGTGGTTGATGCCATGGGCAAGGCCGGCATCAAAGTCATCCTCGGCACTCCCACCTACTCCCTTCCCGCATGGATGGCCCACCAGCACCCGGAGATTTTCGCCGATCGCATCCCCGGCGGCATGTTTGGCGGCCAGCCTGTCCAGAGCACGTACGGCATCCGCCAGAACATGGACACCGACTCGCCCGCTTACCGTTTTTACGCCGAGCGCCTCATCCGCCACATCGTGGCACACTACAAAGACAACCCAACCGTCATAGGCTGGCAACTCGACAACGAAACCGGCAGCTACGACGCAGCCAATCCCGACGTCTTCATTGGATTCCAGCATTATCTGGAAAAGAAGTTTGTCACCCCGGAAGCTCTGAGCAGAGCCTGGTTCCTCAACTACTGGGGCGAAAACCTGCACACCTGGGAAGACCTGCCCAGGCGCGACGGGACCATCTCCACCGGCTACAAGCTGGAGTGGACGCGCTGGAGCCAGATGCGCGTTACCGACTTCCTTCATTGGCAGGCCACGTTGGTGCGCGAGTGCGCTGGGCCCCGCCAGTTCATCACCACCGACTACGGTGGCATGATGAAGCGCGATGTGAATGAAGAGGCCGTCGCCGGCTCGCTCGACATCGTGGCCGACAATATTTATCACGGCACACAGGACCATTACGATGGCTCATTCCAGGCGATTCAGAGCGACTTCTCCCGCTCTCTGAAACACAGCAATTTTCTGGTCACCGAAACCAACGGGCAGACGATTGGCTGGAGCTCCAGCGGCCAATATCCGCCCTACGACGGCCAGATGCGCGAAGATGTTTACACCTACCTGGCCAACGGCGCAAACATGGTCGAGTACTGGCATTGGGCGTCGATCCACGGCAATCAGGAGACCTACTGGAAGGGCGTTCTCTCGCACGACCTTGAGCCCAACCGCGAGTATGCCGAAGTCAGCCGGACTGCGCATGAACTGGAAAAGATTGGCCCGCAACTGGTCGGCCTGCAGATTCATAACCAGGTCGCCATTCTCTGGAGCCGCGACTCGGCGAATGCGATCGGCTTCATGCCCTACGGCGGCGGTGTGCCGGCGAGGAGTTGGACGGGAGAGCCGGATGGGTACGCTTCACTCGTGCAGCAGATGCACAAAGCTCTCTACGACCTGAATGTGGGCGCGGATTTTGTATTTCCGGAGACCCAGGACTTTTCGCAATACAAGCTGCTCATCGTCCCCGCGCTTTATATCTCCGACGACGCATTGCTGCGGCGCATCTCGGACTACGTGAAAAACGGTGGCCATGTTGTCGTGACTTTCAAGAGCGGATTCGCCAACGAGAACTCCGCCGTCCGCTGGGTACGCGCCCCTGGTCCGCTGCGCGAGGCGGCCGGAATCAGCTATCAAGAGTTTTCCAGCCTCGAACACCCGCTCGCATTGAAAGACGATCCATTCCACGCCGGCGCAGACAACAAGGTTTCCTCTTGGGCTGAGCTTTTAATGCCGGAACACGCCAAGGCCATCGCTTATTACGATCATCCCTTCTTCGGAAAATGGCCGGCTATTACGGAGAACGAACTCGGCACGGGGTGGCTGCTCTACGAAGGAACTTTTCTTTCGGACAAGCTGCAGGCCGCGGTCCTCAAGGGCGCGCTCGCCAAAGCCGGCCTCACCAACGCCGACCAGCAATTGCCCGCCGCCGTTCATGTGGATCATGGCGTCAATCGCCTCGGCAAGCGCCTCCATTATTATTTCAATTACTCCGGCGCCGAAGTGAAACTCACTTACTCTTACGCTCCCGGAACGAGTCTTCTCGACGGAAAAGCCGTGGCGAAATCTGCGGAATTAACCCTGGCGCCATGGGATTTGGCTATCATCGAGGAGCCATAGGGAATGTCTGAATAAGTGGGGTTCGGAGATATTTCCCTCAGGGGCTGAAGCCCAGCAAATTGGTGGTCCCAGGTGGCACGACTAAGGTCGTGCCCTTTCAAAACAGTGAACCTCCGACTTAGTCAGAGGTCTCATAGGGTATTCAAATACGGCGAACGTCCCGATCAACGAGAGGTCACAAGTGAGCACGCAATCCCCAGCGCCGCAACAAGCCCAGAAATTCCTTCGGACCCGACTGCATGGATTCGATCTGCTGCTCAATCCGAGGCTCAACAAAGGCACCGCCTTCACAGATGAAGAGCGCGACGCCTTCGGTCTCCGCGGTTTGTTGCCACCCCATATCGGCACGCTTGAAGATCAGCGCGAGCGGCGCATGAGGGTGCTCGCCAGCCGCGATACGGCATTCGGCAAGTACAGCAACATGCGCGACCTTCAGGACAACAACGAGACTCTCTTCTACTCGCTCATTGCCGAGTACGTTGAAGAGCTGCTGCCCATTGTTTATACGCCTGCCGTCGGAGAAGGCTGCCAGCGCTTCAGCGAAATCTGGCGCAAGCCGCGCGGCCTGTTCATCAGCTATCCGAACCGCGACCGCATCGAGCAGATTCTCTCCAACGCACGCTACGACGACATTCGCTGCATCGTAGTCAGCGACGGCGAGCGCATCCTCGGCCTGGGCGATCAGGGCGCGGGCGGCATGGGCATTCCCATCGGTAAAATGGCGCTCTACACCGCGCTCGCCGGCATTCCGCCCGAGCACTGCCTCCCGGTGCTGCTCGACGTGGGAACCGACAACGAAGCCCTGCTCAGCGATCCCATTTACATAGGCTGGCAGCATCGCCGTGTGCGCGGGCAGGAATACGACGACTTCGTTGAGGCTTTTGTCTCTGTCGTCGAACGCCGCTGGCCACACATTCTTTTGCAGTGGGAAGATTTCGCTGGCACCAACGCGGCCATTTTGCTCGACCGTTACCGCGACCGCCTCTGCACGTTCAACGACGACATTCAGGGCACAGCCGCCGTCACCACGGCAACGCTGCTGGCCGCCGTCAACGCTACCGGCGTACCGCTTAAGGACCAGATCGTTGCGCTCTTCGGTTCAGGGGGCGCAGGGGTCGGCATCGCTGACCTCCTGCTCTCCGCCATGCAGGAAGAGGGCTTGAGCGAAGCGCAGGCGCGGAGCCGCATCTACGCTTTCAATCGCTATGGACTGCTGGTTGAAGGCGGAAGAGGAATTCGCGACACGCAGGAGCCCTGGGTGCGCCCAAGAACCGATCTTGCAGGCTGGCAACTCACCGGCGGCGAGGATGTTTCTCTGCTCGACGTAGTGCGCAACGCGGGTGTCACGGCCCTGGTGGGCACTTCCGCGCAGGCCGGCGCATTTAGCGAAGAAATAATCCGCGCCATGGCCAGCCACACCGAGCGTCCGATTATCTTTCCGTTGTCGAACCCTACCTCCTGTGCCGAGGCTACGCCCGTAGACCTGCTGCATTGGACCGATGGCCGCGCGATCGTAGGCACCGGCAGCCCTTTCGCGCCTGTCGAGGTCAATGGCAAGCTCATTCCCATCGCGCAGACCAACAACTCGTATATCTTTCCCGGACTCGCGCTGGGCATTCTCGTCTCCCGCGCCCGCCGCGTTACCGACGCCATGATCATGGCCGCGGCCAAGGCGCTTGCCGCACTTTCCCCGGCGCGCGAAGACAAGAACGGCCGCCTGCTACCGCCCATCGCCGAATCGCGAAGGGTGGGCATGATTGTCGCGGAGGCGGTTGGCCGCCAGGCCATCGCCGATGGAGTTGCCGGACTCGCCGACGGAGCAAGCCTCAATCAACAGCTTCGCGATTACGTTTGGGAGCCTGTTTATTTACCATACGAGCGATTGCTCTGAAGCAGCGGTTGAGGGCGAAGGAGAGCGCCGAAGAAGCGGGTCCTTCGACTCCGCTGAAGAACGCTTCGCTCCCTATGAACAAGGCCGATTGAGGTTCGTGGTTTCCCGCCCTTGCGACAGAAAAAAGTCGCAAGAACGGGGCACGGAACAGTATTGGCGCAATCGGCCTGCGTTCATCCCTGGGACGTAACTTGCAAGCGGCGAGTCGGGCTGCTCAGGATGACAGGTTTTTGTCAATGAACATGGGAGTCGATCCCCTAGGCTCCCGAAGGCGACCGCATTGCTTCCAGCGCGCTGGTCAAATCGCCGGCCAGTGCCCGCTGCACGTCTTCCGGCAGCTTCTCGTCGTGGCTTGTCAGATAAAAAACGTCGATGGCCGTCTCGCCTTCCGTATCGATGAGGGCAACCTTGATGTTGCACTGGTGCGCGCTCAGCGAGAGGGCAATCTGACGGAGCAGGCCGGGAACGTCCTGCGAGATGACCTGCAAAAGTGTGGAGTGGGTCGACGACTCTGAGTCGAATTGGAGCCGCGTAGCGACCTCGACTTTGAGGTTGGACGGGTGGTTCATGTGGCGGCGCGCTTCAAGCAGTTGCTCCACAGAAACCTTCTGCGCCACAACTTCATGAAGGTTGGCGAGGAAGCGGTCCTTCTCGCTGGGGTTCAGTTCCAGAGTGTGAAAGACATCGGTGAAGTGGAAGCTGTCGACAATTACGCCGGCCTCGTTGGAAAATGCGCCCGCCTTCACGATGTTCATGCCCCATGCGGCCAGGGTTCCTGCTACGTCGGCAAAGAGGCGCGTGCGATCGCGCGTAATCACGGTCAGATCGAAGAGCTGGCGATTGGGCCGGAGATCGAGCTGGACAGGATCGTTGTCCAGATTCAGCGCCATCTGGAAGTGGTTGCGGATTTGCTCAGGGAGGCGGGTCTGGAGGTAGCGCTGCGGCAGTCCCTCAAGGAATTGCTTGAGGTCGTCGTATTGCGCGGCGGGAACCATGGAGCGAATCCGGTTCAGCAGAGTTGGATCGATGGCTGCGTGGTAGCGGACCTCGTCGACCGAGCGGTCCATGAAGTTGGCTGTCGACATATAGAACTGCCACAAGTTCTCCGCCTTCCATGGAGTAAGCGCGTCGGGATTGACCGCCTTGATGTCGGCGAACGTCATCAGCGTGAGCATTTTCAGCAATTGCGGACTGCCGATCTTCTCAGAGAATCCGCGCACGTTTTCCGGATCGAAGATGTCGCGCCGCAGTGCGTTCGACATTTCCAGATGGAGCCGAATCAGCTTGAGGATCGACTCGCGCTCCTCGGCATCGAAGTCGAGCCGCGCCAGGAATGCGTCTGCCAGTTCGACGCTCTGCCCCGCATGTTCGCCGGTGCGCCGGGCCTTGCCCGTGTCGTGCAACAGCAACGCGAGAAGGAACAAGTCAAGCCGATCGATCTCAGGCAGCAACTGCGCCAGCCGCTGCTCGTAATCGTGCGTCGGCGTGCGCAGGCCATGCACGTTGTCGATGCAAAGGAACGTGTGCTCGTCGACGGTATAGCGGTGATAGCTGTCCCGGATCACCAGCGCGTCAATGCCATGGAACTCGGGTATCAGCATTTCCAGCACGCCCAGGGCGTGCATGGTTCGCAGCGCATGTGCCGCGTGCGGTCCCATCAGGACTTCGCGCAGAGCATTCCAAAGATACGGCCCTTCGGGGATGTGGATGGCGAGCGCGGGAAGTGCGTCGGTGATGCGGTCTTCCGCGGCTTGGGAAAGAGTGTAGCCGTGCGTGGCCATCAGCGAGAAGATACGCAGAATGGCCGCGGTGTCGTTGAATTGCGCGCCGGGAACAATGTCGATGCGTCCCTGGTCGAGCATGAAGTCGGTTCCTGCAATCGGCGTCCGTCGCCGGCGAAACTGGCGATAGAAGCTGACTGGCGCGGGCAGGTGTTCCATCAGCAAGGCAGCGCGCCGGTAAACGATCCGAGCGTGCCGGTAGTAGGTCCGCATCCAGTAACTCGGGTCCGCGGTGCCGCGTGTTTCAAGGCCTATTGAATTAGCGGCGGCTTCGTCCTGGGATTGCCAGTCGAGCGTGTTGTCGTCGCGGCCATGGCGGAAGTGCAGAAAACAGCGTGCTGCCGCCAGGAAGTCGAAGGCGGCTTCGGCGTCGCCCCGCGCGCTCTGGAAGACACCCCCGCGCTGCCGCGGCCATTCCTTGGTTTCCTTCAGGTGGAAGAGCAGGGCGAACCAGACGGCGAGATGGTAGTCGCGCAGGCCGCCCGGACAGTCCTTGAGGTTAGGCTCCAGATGAAAAATGGTGTTGCCGAACTTGGCGTGCCGTGCGCGGGCAATTTCGCCAAGCTTCTGCGTAATGGTGTTCCATTCGCTTAGCACCAGGCCGGGAAGCACCGTCTGATGCAGTTGCTGGTAGAGCGGAAACTGGCCGGCAAGGAAGCGGCGGTCGAGCGTGGCCAGCGTGAATTCGAGGTTGTCCGGATCGAATCGCCCGGCTTCCTTGACAGTGCGGGAACTGGGGCTGGCCCTCAGGCCGATGTCCCACATGCCCTGAATAATGGCGCGGACGGCCTCCTTCGATTGCTCTTCGGTCTTTTCGTCGGCGAAGGCAAAAAGCACGTCGATGTCGGAGTAGGGGAAGAGGTCTTTGCGGCCGTATCCGCCCAGGGCGAGCAGGGAAACGTTGAGCGCTGGGTGGCCGGCAAATGCCCGGCGCCACATTTCAATGAGGATACGGTCGACCACGGCGGAGCGGCGGCGGATGGCGGCCGTGCCGTCGCCCGTGCGCTCGCAGGTCTGGCGGACAAGCGCCATCTCCCGCGTATACTGCTCCCGAAGATCGTCAACCGCCAAAGCGACTGGATTCATGAGTGTTGGTGTGAGGCCCTGCCGAAGCAAGCAAAGGAATTGTTAACAGGATAAGCGATTTTCATGCCGATGTGGAGATTTGGTCGTCCCCGGTCAAAAATCGTTTGAGTGCGTGCTCACGTGCCCACCGTGTGCAAATGCATTTTTCCCGCGGCCAGCCTGCGTAAACCTGTGCCTGTTGTACATTTCAGCCTTTTCTTGGACGAATTGCGGTTTTGACCGTATGCTCTTGATTGCGAGTCTGCAAATCGATCCAAGGTGCGCACGACCGGGCGAAGAAGCAGGCTCCAAGCAGATGGACCCAGGGGGACAAAATGAGACTGACGAAGAGAATCCAGATCTTCGCCTGCCTGAGTTTCGCGCTGCTTGCGGCCGCACCCGTCCATGCGCAGGCGTTCGGCCTTGCCAAGGACAAAGTGATCCTGGTGCGCAAGCTGCCCGCCGCTGTCCATTTGGCCGGCGCCACAATCAAGGTGAAGGTCACCGGTCACGACGACCAGAGCGACCTGATTCACGATCTGCAAGCGCTGCTTGAAACGGAGCTGCTCAAGGACGATCCAAACCTCAGGGTCGACCAGAATTCGGCATCCACCATCGTCACCTGTCAGATCACGGCCTACGCGCATCCCCAGCCCACGGTTACCGCGCGACCCCCTTTGATCGCAGGCAAAGGCGCCGGAAAGAACCAGTCCTATACGCGCGTCACCGGGGATCTCTCCGTCTCCTTCCAGGCCAAAAGCTCTTCCGGCAAGATGCTCTCTTCAGACAATGTGCGAGCCAAATACGACAAGGAGTTCGACAGCGCAGGGAATAACGCCTCCGGCGGCATCAAGGGCACAGTCACCAGTACTTGGAACCGGATGACAGGTGGCGCCAGCAGCGAAGACCTTAACCCTCCCACCGACTCCGAGCTGCGTGGCCATCTGATGCTCGACGCTGTCCGGCAGATTGCAGAACATATCGTGACTACCAAGGAGTCGATCGAGGTCTACCTGGCTAAGCAGAAGGGCGGAATGGACGAGGGCGACAAGCTGGCCCAGTCCGGTCTCTGGCAGCGGGCGCTGGAGTCGTTTGAAACCGCAACCCCGCTCCCCAAGCCGCAGGACGATGCCTACCGTCTCTACAACGCAGGCGTGGCCTATGAGGCTCTGGCATATGCTGCCGAAGATGAACAGGCGGCGATGAAGTTCCTCGACGAAGCGGCCATCGATTACGGCAAGGCCATCGATCAAAAGCCGACCGAGAAGTATTTCCTCGACCCGCAAAAGCGTATTGAAACCGCCATCGCGCATTACAAAATGCTCGACGAACAGAAGCATCAGAAATTCGCTCCGGCATCGACGCCGAGGTCCAAAGCTGGGGTTGCATCGGCAGACGGCAGCGTCGGCACGACGGCCAGGGCGCTCACCAACTCCCAGGTCGAGGCGATGGTGAAGGCCGGTATGGCGGACGACACGGTGGCTTCGACCATTCGGTCAGCCAAGGCGGTCAACTTCGACCTGAGCCCCGCAGGCCAGCAGGAGTTGACCGGCAGCGGCGTCAACGCCACGGTTCTGGCGGCGATGAAGACGCGAGCAGCCCGGAAGGCGGTGTCAGCCCAATGAGACGCGTTCGGCTGGCATTCCTGGCGGCGCTGGCCGTCTGCCTTTGTTCCACTGCCTGGGGTCAGGGAGAGCGCTGCGGCGCCGGCAAAGACCTGGTGGTCCAGGCGCTCGAGCGAATCTCCCCGGAAGCCGACCGCAGCGCCTTCGAGGATGCTCTGCAACTACTGAAACATGCCGTTTCCGAATGCAGTGAATTGGGCGATGCCTGGTACTACCGCAGTCTCGTCGAGCAGCGCCTCGGCCACGACGCTCTGGCCAAATACGCGATGGACAAAGCGCGCTTCACCAATTCTGAAGCGCTGCAACAGGGACTGAATCCCCTGGTTCTGGCCACGCCCGCCGGACGGGGCTTCGCTGCGGTCGCCAAATCAGCCGATGCGAGTGGTGCGAAGCAGCCGGCAACGCAGGCCGACACTCCTGCAAAGCCCATCGGCGCCGTGCAGCAGAAATGGGCCTTGGTTGTCGGTATCGGCCGCTTCAGCGACCAGAGCATTCCGCGGCTGAACTACACCACCGCCGACGCGTCCTCGTTCGCAGCACAGTTAACCGATCCGGAGATCGGCAAGTTTCCGGCATCGCATGTCCACGTCTTGACCGATGAACAGGCAACCACAAAGAACATCAAGGAAGGGCTCAACTGGATCGCGCGCCACGCTGCGCCCGACGACCTGGTGCTGATCTATGTAGCGACCCATGGCACGCCGCGTACGACGGATTCCACGGGCGGAGCGAACTACCTGGTCACGTATGATACTGAACTCTCGACTGGCGGCAGCTTCAATGAAGACGCTTTTTACGCCACCGCCTACCCCATGGTGGAGTTGGCAAACGCCGTCGCAACACGCATGAAAGCCATGCGGACCGCGGTCATTCTCGATACCTGCTACAGCGGCGGCTCGCTGAAGAATGAAGCGCCGCAGATGAGCGCGGGTCTGGCCAATACAGCTCCGTCCAGCCGTATGTTGGGGCGGATCACCCAAGGCACAGGGCGGATCGTGATGGCGGCGAGCCAGGTGGACGAGGAGTCGCTCGAGAGCGCTGAACTCAAGCACGGATACTTCACGTACTTCCTGCTGCAGGCTTTCAAGAATGGGAAGGGAACTGCTCCTCTTAGTCAGGTCTTTGGCACGGCCTCGCAGCAGGTGTCGCAGCGCGCGGCCGCGGAGGGATTGAGGCAGCATCCGGTGATGAGCCGCAGTTCAGACGATGCGGATTTTGCATTGGGAGTGGCCGGGGCAGCGCCGGCCAGCCCTGCGCAGTAGGGCGGCGGAAAACTTTCAACCTGTCGCAAATGCTCCGTGCCCCATCCATTCGCGTTCTTTGCGAATGGGTGGGAAACCACGAACCTCAACCTGCCTCTTTTGAATTCTGTTGCCGGGCTGAATTCCACGCTGCATGCCTTGAGTTCAATAGCACCGGGTGCTACCGTAAAAGGAAGGCTCGGAGGCGAAATACTGCAATGACAAAACGGTCCAAATACAAGAGCGAGGCTTCTGAAGCCATTCATTCCTCGGCCTCCGCATTGTTTCAGGTTGGCGCTATCGATAAAGCAACGATGCGGGAGTTCGACGAGTCCTGCCTGTCAATCCCGCCCCAGATGGAGCCGGAGCGGATCAAGCGGATTCGCGAAAAACTGCGTGTGAGCCAGCCGGTATTTGCGCGCTATCTCAATACCAGTGAATCGACCATTGAAAAATGGGAAGCCGGTGCCAAGAAGCCCAGCGGCATGGCGCTGAAGCTGCTGGATATCGTGGAGAAGCACGGCCTGAAGGTGCTGGCGTAAAGTAGACAACAGATTCACGGGCGGACTTCGGCACCGTTGCACATGAGGTTGAGCGGTTCCCACTTGTGAGTGGCAGAATCGTAAGACATAGACTTCCCCAGACGGGTGCCGAACCAAACAGTGAATCGCCCGTCAGTGCACGGCTGATAGAAATAGCGGTCCTGATCTCTGTCAGGAATCCCCACTTCTGAAAGGGAAGCAGGCAGTTTTCCTTCACGTACCCTGAAGTTGTCTATCGTGCGGACAATTTCGTTCCCATGCTTGATCTCTCGCGAGTAGATGATCGACTCCGGGGTGAACATTGCAGCGGTGATCATGGCTCCTGCGGCGGTCGCCATAATTGAGGCCGCGAGGATTACACCACGCTTCGATAGCATCCGCCTACAGCGCTGTCTCCCCGCGTTCGTCGTTGCGGATGCGGATGGCTTCGTCGATGCGGCTGACGAAGATTTTTCCGTCGCCGATGCGCCCGGTGCGGGCGGCGCTCAGAATGGCCTGAATCGCCTTTTCCTTCATATCGTCCGTGACCACCAGTTCGATCTTGACCTTGGGGAGTAGGTCGACGGTGTATTCGCGCCCGCGGTAAAACTCGGTGTGGCCCTTTTGGCGGCCATGGCCGCGGGCTTCGAGAATGGTCATGCCTTCGATGCCCGCTTCCAGCAGCGCATCCTTGACGGCGTCCAGCTTGGAGGGCTGGAGTATGGCTTCGATCTTGAGCATGTTCAAAATGCCTCGTTTGACAGCGTAACAGGCTGGAGCGTCTTTGGGCCTGTACGCGTCTAAAGTTTTTATGAGCTCTCAGCTTTCAGCTCTCAGTTTCCTGCTGCCGGCTCGTTCGCGCCAACAGTGAGGGGGTTGGTCTATACGGAGGAAGGCTTCCGGCTCCAGCTAAGAGCTGAAAGCCGATAGCTGAGGGCTCCGTTACGAATTCAGGTCGTACCCTTCCTCGTTGTGCTGGGAGAGATCGAGGCCGGCAGCCTCGGCTTCCGGAGACACGCGGAGCCCCATCACCTTGTCGACGGCGAACAGCAGCGCCAGGGTACCGGCAATGGAGATTCCCCAGGCAATACCCACGCCGGCAGCCTGGTTGCCCAACTGTCCCCAGTGTCCGTCCATGGCGCCGGTCGCAACGTCTTTGCCGAAGGCGGGGTTGATAAGGCGGGTGGCAAACAAGCCGGTGAGCAGAGCGCCCAGAGTTCCACCGGCTCCGTGTACGCCAAATGCGTCCAGAGAGTCGTCGTATCGAAAGAAGCTTTTGACCACAAATACCATGAAAAAGCAGAACAGGCCGGCGACGAAGCCAATAGCCAGCGCGGACATAGGCTGAACGAAGCCGGAGGCGGGCGTGATGGCAACCAGGCCGGCTACCGCTCCGGAAATGGCGCCCAGGGCGGTGGGCTTGCCGTTGTGAATCCACTCGGCGATGGACCAGCCGATGGCCGCCGCGGCGGCGGCAAAGTGGGTATTGACAAAGGCGCTGGTGGCCAGCGGACTTGCCGCCAGCGCGCTGCCGGCATTGAATCCGAACCAGCCCACCCACAGCAGGCAGGCGCCGATGAAGCTGAGCACCATGGAGTGAGGCGGCATGTTGGTTTGCGGGTATCCGATGCGCTTGCCGAGGTAAAGGCAGGTGACCAGCGCGGAGACTCCGGAGGTTACGTGGACTACGGTGCCGCCGGCGAAATCCAGGCTCGGGAAGGCAGCGTGCATATTAGAAGAATTCAGCAGGCCGCCGACACCCCAGACCATGTGGGCCATGGGGCTATAGACAAGCAGAGACCAGGCCGACAAGAAGACAGCCATCGAGCTGAATTTCATGCGCTCGGCAAAAGCGCCCGTGATGAGCGCCGGGGTGATGATGGCAAACATGAGCTGGTAGATCATGTACGTCTGCTCGGGAATGGTGGGAGCGTAATCCGTATTTGGCGTCAGTCCGACGCCGCGCAGGAAAAGGTGCTCGAAGCCCCCGATGAAGCTGTTGCCGTGGCCGAAGGCGAGCGAATACCCGGCGACAGCCCAGAGAACAGTGACCAGACCCATCATGGCGAAGCTCTGCATCATGGTGCCGAGGATGTTCTTCTTGCGAACCAGGCCGCCGTAGAACAACGCCAGGCCGGGGCCCGTCATGAGCAGGACGAGGGCGGCGGAGGCCAGCATCCAGGCGTTGTCCCCGGAGGACTGGGCGCTTTGCACCGCTTGTTGAAGGGCTGCGATCTGGGCTTGTGTGGCTGGGGCCGAGGAGGCTGAGGCGGGCGCCTGGGCAAAGGTTAGAGCTGAAGATCCCAGGATGATGGACAGGAGGATTAGAGGAACGATACGACTGCGCATAATACTTTCCGCTCCGGATCATAGTCCGCGCATGGACCGCGGACGACGGGCAGTGCTCGGTATGCCTGTGGAATTGACGATTGTTCACAATTGACCCGCGACCGGCAGAGGCCGGCAACCGATCGAAGATTGGAAGGACAATGATTGCTTAGTCATGATTCTCCTAAAGACCGCAAGATTACGCAAGCGACTTCGAGAATCTTCATGGCTTTCTTACGTCTTATGTGCAAAAGCACCGAGGCCGGTTTCGGAAACAGATGCATCTTTGCAGATTGTCTGCAAGATGTGCGAGGGTGGGAGCGGCGGAGATTCGATGCGGAGAGCCCTGAGTGTGGGAGGGATTGCCCGGCGAGTGGCTTTCGCACTGGAGGCGATGGCGACAGCGCGGATCATGGCTGCCGCGCCACAACAGACCGCGTGCAAAAGGATTGCGATGATGGGCGAGGTTAACGCCGGGCAGGAATTTCATGCCGCGTTCGGTGAAGGATGGGTCTTCCAGGTGCTGCCCATCGATCGAGCAAAGACACCACCGGGCCACGCGAGTTATAGCGGATGGGATCTGGTCGTGGACCGGGAACAGCCGGCCGGGTTTCCCGACGCACTCCTGCTGGCAACGCCCCCTATGACTCCATCAACGAGCGGGAGGTGGGAACGACCTTTGGCGTGCGAGCCCAGGGCGCTATCGGCTGGAATCCTCGCAGCTTTCGCTTCCTCACGGATACCGGCGCCTTTCGCGAAAGCCAGCAACTTTACCACCATATGATCCTCGATAATCAGGCAAGTCCGGCGGCGAAGCCCAGTGGCGATCCTGGCGGCGCAATTACGACGGTAACCCCGGGGACCCAAAGGCTGATGGAACTGGTGCATCGGTCCTCGGCAGGACAGTTTCGGATACTGGACGCACATCTGCCCCCTGGCATTTCCGATGCGGCAACTTTCGCGGAGAACTGGGCCGTCCAGTCGGCGCGGACAACGCACTCTCTCGACCCTGTGACAGGCGGCAAATCCACGCCGTTGGGGACGCTCAATTGGATGCGGTTTTCCGTCACATTATGGCTGCCGGAAACATGGAAACCGCCTGCCGGGCTTCATGCCACGCGAGCCGCCTGTTCGGAGTGAAGTTGCGAGTTGTCAGTAGCCGCCGGGTCCCGACTCAGGATCGAAATCAAGAACCGGGTTAACGCTCCGAGCACCGCAAACTGACAACTGGCAACGAATACCGCATAGAGCAATTCTGATCACCCAGCGCTAATGGAACTCGGGTTATAGTAGAAGAATGGCGGCTACAGCAGAGCGGGACCACTACCTGTTTGGGGCGTTGGAAAGCAGCGCGAAGAATCGCACCAAGCTCAAAGAAGTGAGCTACGGCTTCGAAGAGCCTGAGGGCGTGTTTCTAACGTCGATGGACTTTGCCGTGAACTGGATACGGAAGAACTCCGTATGGCCCATGACATTCGGTTTGGCCTGCTGTGCGATCGAGATGATGTCGATGGGGGCTGCGCGGTTCGATCTTGCGCGGTTTGGCGCTGAGGTTTTCCGCCCTTCGCCGCGACAGTCGGATCTGATGGTGATCGCAGGCCGGGTTTCCCAAAAAATGGCCCCGGTCATCCGTCGGCTTTACGATCAGATGCCGGAGCCGAAATGGGTAATTTCGATGGGCGCCTGCGCCACCTCGGGCGGGGTATTCAATAACTACGCTCTGGTTCAGGGAGTGAACCAGGTGATTCCCGTGGACGTGTATGTTCCGGGGTGCCCGCCGCGTCCCGAGCAACTTTTATATGCGATCACGCTTCTACAAGAGAAGATACAGCGTGAACCAAGGAGTCTGATGAAGACGCTGAATGCAGGGTGAGTGGAATAACTGCCACGCCCCTTCGATCGGGAAGTTACCGAAGTAACAGGTAGCGCGATTGCTGGAGTTTCACAATTGAACACTGCATGTTGTTGAAAAAGATGTTCTACGGGAATTGACCTATGGTACGTTTAGTAGTGCTGTAGGGACACCCGTCGATCCGTTTTATGCGGATTCGAGTTAGTCCGAGCCAATTTTGTGAGCTCGAAACAGCTCTCATAAACGACCGTTCAGATCTGTTGCGGAGGAAAAACGCATGTACTCTCGTGTTCCGAAATTTGTGAGCTGGGTTCTTGCCCTGGCTTTTGTGGCTTTTCTGCCCCTGGTTGTAGCAGCCCAGGATTCAGCCAAACCGTCCACGACTGCCGCCGGGGATCCGTCTATTTCAAAGTGGGATGTCTTTGCGGGCTATAGCTATCTGGCGCCCCATGGGACAGCATCGAATGGGACGACTGCCGAGAGCATCGACTATGGTGCGATTTTTAGCGTTGCTCGCTATTTCAATAAGTATGTGGGCGTGCAGCTGGAAGCTGACGAGCACATTCCGAATCAAAATGCATATTACCCGACTTGCCCCAGCTGCGGATCGACCTGGTCGGACGACGACTTTTCAGGCGGCAGCGGCGGCTTGATTTTCCGCTTCCCGTCCCCCGATCTGACGCCTTTCGTTCACGCCCTTGTGGGTGTGGAATATCAGGGCATCAACCCCGGCTCCCTCAATGACGCATTTGGTGCGGTTCTCACGGCCGGCGGCGGTATGGATTACAACACGCCCTTTCTTAATCACCATTTGGCGGTTCGTGTTTTCCAGGCAGACTTCCAGTACACGCATGCCAACTACCCTGACGTAGGCGGCATTCGCGGCAACTACAACATGGCCCGTTTGAGCGCCGGCTTCGTGTATCACATCGGAACCTTTGCGCCGCCTGTGCCGGTGACCCTGGCGTGCTCGGCCAGCCCGACTTCCGTCTTCCCTGGCGATCCAGTCACAGTGACTGCGACTGCCGGAGCACTCGATCCGAAGGACAATGTGGTCTACTCCTGGTCCGGCGTCGGCGCCACGGGCAACGGCACGACCGTTACCATAGCGACCGCTTCATTGGCGGCAGGCGCCTACACAGTGAAGGGCACTGTGAAGGAAGGCAAGGCCGGCAAGGAAGGCTTGAAGCCTGGAGAGACGGCAGATTGCTCTGCCAGCTTTACGGTCAGGGCATACGAGCCGCCCACCATCAGCTGCACGGCCAATCCCAGCACCATCAAGCCGGGCGAGTCCAGCACCGTTACCTCCATCGGCATGAGCCCGCAGAACCGTCCGTTGACCTATAGCTACTCGGCTTCGGCCGGCTCGGTAAGCGGCAGCGGCACGACTGCGACCTTCTCTTCCGCGGGAGCGCCGACGGGTGCGGTTGGGATCACTTGCAACGTGTCCGATGACAAGGGACAGACAGCGACCGCCAACACCAGCGTGACCATCACGGCTCCGTATGTTGCACCTGTCGCGCACACGCAGGCTCTCTGCTCGATCACCTTTACCAAGGACCTGAAGCGTCCGACGCGCGTTGACAACGAAGCCAAGGCTTGCCTTGACGAAGTTGCTCTCGATCTGCAGCGTCAGTCCGATGCCAAGGCAGTAGTCGTGGGTGAAGCGATCGGCACAGAGAAGGCTCCGGCAAAGGGCAAGAAGCATGCAAAGGAAATTGAATTTGCCGCCCAGCGCGGGGTCAACACCAAGGAGTACCTGGTGACCGAAAAGGGCATCGATGCTTCCCGCATCAGTGTTGCAACCGGCTCCACCGATGGGCAGACTGTGGAGAACTACCTGGTTCCTTCCGGCGCCAGCTTCACGGCAGACGTGAACGGAACCACTTCTGTGGATGAGACGATGGTCAAGCCTGAGGTTCGCAAACCCCTGGCCGGCGCGCCAGTAGCACATGTCCACCACAAGGCGGAGGGCACAGAAGTTCATCATGCCGCCAAGAAGGGAGCCCCGGCTGAGAAGAAGGCAGCTCCGGTCGCCAAGAAGAAGAAGTCCGCCAAAAAGGCTGCAACGAATTAGGCTGTCTGGCCTGTTCAAGCAGTGAACCAAATCCCCAGTCCTTCCCGCGATCGCGGGAAGGATTGGGAACCAAAGGGCTTTAGCGATTCCTCCTGCAGCGATTTGAGGCTGACCGGCAAGCCGGTCAGCCTCATCGGTTTTGCAGGGTGCTTTCTATCCATATTTGTATCTGTACTCTGGGAGCTTGTTGTTTGAATGAGCCGTATGCGGATTTGTGTTAGATTCCTGAGCCGGCGCAGAATCCTTGCGCGGGCTATTGCTTTCCTGTCGATCGCGATTGCTTTCGGAAAATTGCCGGCTCAGTCGATTTGGACCGCGGTCGGGCCTGCCGGTGGAGATGCACGGGCCTTTGCCGCGGTGCCGGGCCACCCGAACCACCTATACCTTGGCAGCACCAACAGTTGGATTTACGAATCGTTGAATGGAGGCGCTTCCTGGCGCCGGATGGTGAAGCTCGATCAGGTGGACGATCTGGCCCTCGACAGCATTGTTGTGGACGGAGCGAACCCGTCCACCGTTTTTGTTGGGGCCTGGAGGATCGGCCTGTCCGGCGGCGGTTTGTGGGCAAGCCACGACGGGGGCCAGAATTGGAAAAATGTGGAAGCCCTGCGCGGACAATCGATTCGTTCTCTTGCGCAAGCGCCCTCCAACCCCAATGTGCTCTTTGCGGGAACTCTCGAGGGTGTTTTCCGCTCCACCGATGGCGGGGTGGCCTGGAATCTGATTAGTCCGCCCGGGAGCAAAGAGATTCACGAAGTGGAATCGCTCGCCGTGGACCCCGTGGATCCCAATGTCGTTTATGCGGGTACCTGGCATTTGCCATGGAAGACGGTAGACGGCGGCAAGAACTGGAAGAACATCAAGCAGGGGGTAATTGAAGACTCCGATGTCTTCTCAATCATTCTGGATTCCGCTCGGCGCAGCACTGTGTACCTGAGCGCGTGCAGCGGAATCTACAAAAGCGACAACGCCGGCGACCTGTTTCATAAGGTGGAGGGCATCCCGGCGGATGCACGCCGCACCCGTGTTCTCATGCAGGACCCAGGCAATCGCGACGTGGTCTATGCCGGAACCACGGAGGGCCTCTACAAGACCACAGACGCCGGCAAGACTTTCAAGCGTCTGACCGGCCCGGACGTAATTGTGAACGGCGTCTTCATCGATCCGGCAGATTCGAACCATGTGTTGCTGGCCACCGATCGCGGCGGCGTTCTGGCAAGCACCGATGCTGGGGCCACCTTCGCCGCCTCGAACGAAGGCTTCTCCGAGCGCAAGGTGGATGCGTTGCTGGTGGACCATGTGGATCCTGCGCGCATGTACGCAGGCGTGGTCAACGACAAAGCCCTTGGCGGCGCGTTCGTTACCATCGACGGCGGCGCAGGTTGGCAGCAGGTTGGAGAGGGTCTGGAGGGGCGCGATGTTTTTGCCTTGGCGCAGGCGCAGGATGGGACGGTTGTGGCTGGGACCAGTCGCGGCATCTTCGCTCTTGTCCAGAATCTGGCGGCCGGAGTTTCGCCGCATTGGGAGTCGAGAAATACGATCTCAAACACGCATTTGAAGGTTGCCCCGAAGACCCTCCCAGGCAAGCCAGCTCATGCGATGAAGAAGGTCCAGCCAGCGGCGGCCGAGTTCAAAGGTCGTGTGAATGCCCTCGACCTCACAGGAAACTTGTGGCTGGCCTCAACCAGCCTCGGCCTCTTTACGAGCAACAACGAGGGAGCCACCTGGCAAGGCGGTCCAGTGATGGATTCCGGCGAATACATATCGGTTGCGGCGCTTGGGGCAACCATGGCCGCGGCGCGATCCGACGGCGTGGTGTTCTCCACCGATGCGGGCGCAACCTGGACGCCCATGCAACTTCCCGGCACATTGACGCGCATCCATCGCGTCGCCCTCTCCCCGGATGGCACGGTTTGGCTGGGAGCGCGCGAAGGCGTCTACTTTTCCCAGAACAACGGCAAATCGTGGCTCTGGATTGAGCGCCTCCCATTCCGCGATGTGGATGATTTAACGTTCGACGCACGGCTTAACAGGGTGCTGGTGAGCTCACGGAGCAGCGACCAGATCTACGCCATCGATCCAAAAACAATGACCTGGAAATGGTGGAAAACCGGCTACCGGCTGAACCTGGTGCGCGCGGCAGGAGACCGGATGGTGGCGGCTTCTCTCTACGATGGAGTGTTGGTCGAGCCTGCGGCAAGCCGGGTTGACACAGGCCAAAAATGAACCGTCGGCCCTGAATTCTGTATCATCTAGATATGCAGACCGAGATTGCGGAATCCCGCCAGCCTGTCGCTTTTCGGAGTTACGACCCTCGCCTCGAGCCCATTGCGGCCAAGGTGTTTGCCGGCGAGCGGCTTAGCTTCAGCGATGGCGTAACCCTCTACGGCTCAACAGATGTGCTGGCGGTTGGCTGGCTGGCCAACCATGTGCGTGAACAGATGCATGGCGACGTGACTTATTTCAACGTCAATCGCCACATCAACCCGACCAATGTATGCGTGGCGGCCTGCAAGCTGTGCGCCTTTGGCCGCAAGAAGGGCGACCCGGCCGGCTACACCATGGCGCTTGAAGAAGCATGGGAGACCGCGGCGTCAGGCTACTCGGAAGCAGTGACGGAGTTTCACATTGTGGGTGGACTCCACCCCGATCTCCCCCTCGAGTACTTCCTTGACCTCGTTCAGGGGCTGAAACAGCGCTTCCCCAATGTCCATATCAAAGCCTTCACCATGGTGGAAGTGGCCTACCTGGCGCGGCGGGCGAAGCTGACCATCGAGCAGACCCTGATCAAGTTGCGCAATTCCGGGGTCGATTCAATGCCGGGCGGCGGCGCGGAGATCTTTGCCGCTCGCGTCCGGTCCATCATCTGCGACCACAAGATCGACGGCGAAGAGTGGCTTGAGACAGCCCGGCTGGCCCACAAGCTTGGCTTCAAATCGAATGCGACGATGTTGTATGGCCACATTGAGAACGATGAAGACCGCGTAGACCACCTGTTGAAGCTGCGCGCTTTGCAGGACGAAACGGGCGGATTCCAGACCTTCATTCCTCTGGCATTTCATCCCGAAAACACGCCGCTCGACCACCTTCCCGTAACCACAGGGCTGACCGACCTTCGCCAGATCGCCGTGAGCCGCCTGCTGTTGGACAACTTCCCGCATATCAAGGCTTATTGGCAGATGTTGACGCCCAAGATCGCACAGATTGCCCTGCGCTTCGGCGCCGACGACCTGGACGGAACCGTGATCGAGGAGAAAATCTACCACGACGCCGGAGCCACCACTCCGCAAGGCATGACCCGCAAGGAACTGTGCCACCTGATCACCGCCGCCGGCCGTGTCCCCGTGGAGCGCGACACACTTTACCATGCAGTCTCGCGCACTGATGACAGCTTCACGGTCGCTGTATAGCTCCGGGCCGCGCTGGCACCTGCTCAAATGCTCCGTGCCCCGTCCTTGCGATTTTTTTCTATCGCAAGGGCGGGAAACCTCAACCCTAAACCAGCCTTGTTCATGAGGAGCGCGAGAGAGGACGAGCACCATGGATTTTGGTCCTGCCGCTGTAATGGGTCTCTGCATCGGATTCATGTGGGGCATCGGCTGCTCGCTCGCGATCCTGTATTCAATCTATCTGGGCGGCTATCGCAAGGCGGTCGAAGACTCTTTTGCGCCGGGAAAGTCGAAGCGCTGGCATGAAACGCTCAAGAAGATTGAGGAACGGCGCGCCCAAGCGGCTGCGGCCTCCTCGCCAAAGTGAGCCGCTCTACTGTCGTACAACCGCACCGTCTTTCATCACAAAACTGACGTGCTCCACTGCGGTAATGTCCTCCAGCGGATTTCCAGGAACCGCGATTATGTCAGCAAAATAACCGGGTTTAAGCTGCCCGATCTGCCCTTCCCACCCAAGCACCCTTGCGCCCTCAATCATGTCGGCCTGGAGCACGGCCAGCGGCTTCATCCCGTACCGCACCATCAGTTCCAGCTCGACGGCCTGTGTGCCGTGTGGAAATGGACCAACATCGGAACCAACGGCAAAGGGGATTCCCGCCGCAACCTGCTTCTTGAATTCTTGAATCTTGTAGTCGAGCAGGGCCTTTTCCCGCGCGGCCGTTGCTGGTGACCCCGCATGATCCGCGAAGTATTTGAAGATAGCAAAGGTAGGCACCGCGGGAATGTGCTTCTCACGCATCAGACGCATGGTTTCATCGCTGAGTTGCGTGGCGTGGTCGATGGATGCAACACCTGCCTGCGCCGCGTAGAGCGTGCCCGGCTCTCCCATGGCGTGAACGCCGACCACAACACCAAGGCGGTGGGCCTCCTCAACGGCTGCAGTTAGCTGTGCGGCCGTGTATTGATACGGAGTGTGAAGAACACCATCGATTATGTGGTCGGGACCGGTTTCGTAAATCTTTGCGAAGTCGGAGCCTTCCTTGTGCTGCGCGCGCATGACCTCGATAATCTGCTCGGCGGAATTGGCGTAGTCGGCATTCGAGATAACGTGCTGCGCGGGGTTGTAGTGGTTCGCGTCCTCGTGGCCGCCCAAAATATCAATGGCGTTGCCGCTCATGCGCATGCGCGGCCCCAGGATGAGGCCCTTGTCGATGGCTTCGCGAACAGCCGTATCGGCCGAGCCCGCTCCCTCGGTGCCCATGTCGCGCTCAGCCGTGAAGCCGGCCAGCAGATCGGCCTTGGCGGCCTGCTCCGCAAGAATCACGCGCCAGGGAACGGACTCTTCGACTGTCTGCAAGTCCTCCGCGCCGGGATGCAGGAACAGGTGTACGTGCGCATCGATCAGTCCGGGCAAAAGCGTGGTATCGCCAAGATCGATGATCTTCGCGCCTTGCGGATGGTCAACCGATGCGCCGACGGCACGAATGCGCTCGCCCTCGATTAGAACTTCACCGGGCGTGATCAACGTGCCTGTATCAACCTGAAGGAGCCGTGCAGCGTGCAGAACAATAGGAGGGTTTGCAGGCTGTTGTGCGGCGGCAACCAGAGCTATGAAAAAAGCTGCCGCGCAGGCTATCCGCAAGGTGATCCTGAGCGCACAGGAGCGTCGAAAACAAGAGATCGGCATGACTCCAGAATATGCCGCGCCAGCGTGGAGTTGTCGATGGTTCTTTTGCCCTCGGACTCTAGAACCCCGGCGGATGCTCCCCGGCGATGTCGAATTCCTTCTCCAACGCCAGTCCAACTTCCGCAAGCTTGCCCTCGTCAAATAGCCGGCCGATGAGCGTGACGCCATGAGGCACGCGGCGCGGTGGAGAGAACTTGGGCAGTGGATTCTTCGGGTCCGGCGCCCAATCGCTGCGCGCCTCAGACACTTCAACAAACCCCGCGCGAAGCGTAAGAGAAGGGTGCCCTGTGCAGTTGGTAATCACCAGCATCTCGTCCCGCAGCGAGGGAACCAGCAGCAGATCGACCTCTGAAAACACGCGCGCCATCTCAAGTGCCACCTTGCGGCGGAAGCGGTCTGCCTGTACCAGATCGACGGCCGACAGGAACCGCGACTGACGGAAACAATTCGGCCATGCATCCGGCACCTGCGCCTTCAGCTGGTCCAGCTTATGGCTCAGGGTCAGTTCCTCAAATGCCGCACCCGCCTCGGCGAAAAGAATAAGATTCAGCGAGTCATAAGGCCAGTCGGGGATGGAGACCTCGACCGGCTCCATGCCAAGCTTCTTCACTGCATGCAACGCAGCACGATCGACATCCGTCGCTGGAGCCTCCTTCATCCAACCCGGGAAGTAGCCCACGCGCAGACCCTTCACATCCGCCGAAGCATCGAACGCAAACTCGCTCGGCACACTCGCCAGGTCGTGGCCGTCCGGTCCGGCGATTGCGTTGAGCACTATCGCAGTGTCTTCCACACTGCGCGCCATGGGTCCAAGCTTATCCAGCGACCAGCACAGAGTCATAGCGCCAGTGCGCGGCACACGCCCAAACGTCGGACGCAGACCGGTTACACCACAACGCATCGACGGACTCACAATGCTGCCGCCGGTCTCGCTCCCGATTGCAAAGCCCACCAGTCCCGCCGCGACAGCCGCACCCGGTCCCGCGCTCGAGCCCGACGAGCCTTCTTCCAGCAGCCAGGGGTTCATCGTCTGGCCGCCAAACCAGATGTCGTTCAGGGCCAGCGCTCCCAGGCTCAGCTTGGCCACCAGCACAGCGCCGGCCGCGTTGAGCCGCTCTACGACTGTAGAATCCATCGCCGGTACGCGGTCGCGATAGGGTTCCGCCCCATAGGTTGTTGGAATCCCCGCCGTATCCAGCAAATCCTTCGCGCCCCACGGAATTCCATGCAGCGGCCCGCGATACTTGCCCGCCGCAATCTCAGCATCCGCCTGCCGAGCCTGTGTCAGCGCATGTTCCCGCGTAAGCGTGATGACACAACGAAGCTGCGCGTTGAAGCGCTCCAATCGACGCAGGTAGATCTCGGTCAGCCGCGTTGACGTCAGCTTGCGTCTCTCAATCCACCTCGAAAGCCGCCACACGGGAGCGAAGGCGATGGTGTCTTCATTGGCCGGGAGCGCCAGTCCATCATCGCCACTGCGAACGAAATTGTTGGCGCCGTGCCCAGACTTTGCGATCCCAGGCAAACTTGGATTCCATTGCGTCGCGGGCGCAAGCGTCGCTTCGAGAGCAATCTTCCGCGGACCAGTGCGGCGTTCCAACAACGGCGCCATCTGCATCCGCCAATTACTCGCCGCGGTTGCAATATCTGCCGCGGTCATCTCGACTTGGACAAGCTTTTCCGCCTCTGCAAATGTTGCCGGCGAAACCTCCGGTCCAACAGGCGGCGCCGTACCGAACGCAGGGGGCGCGCCGGGAGGCAATTCCCGATTCTGCCCAGCCGGCGTCTGTGCCCCCGCGTGCATGGCTGCCGCCAGCATTCCAAGCGAGCTATGAGCGAGAAACTCTCTGCGCGAACCGGCCATGATTCTCCTTGAGTATGTGGAGTGGGAAGTTGGTCACTCTTGCAACCATATTATCCGGAACCGCCGGGAAGCTCGGGAGATTCGGCACCCGTGTCGCATCCGGCGGCCCGTGCCCTTCCCTTTCGCATTTTTCCGCCAGGTGGTGGGGGACTCGGTTCCTGGCCGGCCTCGCCCCTTGCACAAAGCCGATCAGCCCCCTTGGTATTATTCTGTACATCAAGCCTAAGACACTGTATGACCAACGACTCACAACAGCAGAAGGTCCGTCGCCGTCGAATGCGCGAAGCCGAACGAAAGCTCAAGGGGGCGCAACGTCGTCTTGCACGCGCCGAGCGAAGCATACTTCATTGGTCTCGAATTCTCACCGACATCAAGCATGAGAGAACCCGCGCCATTCAGCCCCCGCTGTGGCCGGAGGAAGAAATAGAAATCGATAAATAGGTTGACGCGCCAAGCTTCAAGCCAGGCTGCTTTTGCAGAGGTTTCATAAGTTTCCTGCTATTTAGCCGTGGAGCAGACGCAAGCTGCAAATCCCTTGGCGGTGTAATGGTCCAACGCACATACATACTCAGGCCAGAAGGGACTAATCTCGCGAGACATATCGCCGACGAAGTAGTTACGGATGTACGCCCGGCTCGCCTCAGTTTTCGCTCCGCCATCGGCATTGAACTTCCCGATCAGCTCACTCACGTTCGAAGACGAGAATTGCGGCTCACCATAAGTCTGGCCAAAATTGTATTCGGTCGTCCAATGAGTATCGATGCCAGTCTGATTGGATGCTTCGCTTACATCGTAATCCTTGAGTATTGCGGATGTGGGGTTGACGCGAGCAACGGTGAAGGATGGGATATTGCCATCCACGGGTGAGATAGAGGACACCACCTTGATGGCGACCCGATTTCCGGCATTTGGCCCTCGACCACTCAATTCTGGCACCAGCAGGCGCATCTCATCCATGTGTGTGTGCGCGAATATCCCCAGCCGCACGACGTCGGCATACTCAACTAGAACGTCGGCCATTTTGTCCGAAGCGAGAAAAGTGACTGGGGATTTTCCACCGCACACATCTCTGAATTTTGCGACGGTGGAATACGGGTCGATGCCCGGCGGAATGTGACCCATCACCCAGACCTTTTGTCCCGCTGCCCGCGCGTCGCCCAGTTGCTGTGCAAGCCACGACAGTTGCGCGGCCGCGGCCGCGGGGTCAGATTTGCCTGCGCATGTGCTGTACTTGCCGGAAAAGAACACGTCATTCACCACGATGAGGCGTGTGCCGCGCATAGGTTCCGCCATGGCAATGCTGTAGTAGCCGCCTGCCCCAAACTCCTTGAGAGCGTGCTGCCGCTGCGATGCGGGCAGGCCCTCGGCAACGATCTTGCCGGCCTGGGACAGAAATTCGCTTCCCGCATCGAGTTGATAGTCGCCGCAGCCGCTGTCGTTATTGCCCAGTGCCACGTAGGCCGGCACTCCGGGAAATGCAGAGCGCAACTCCGTCATCACAAAGCCAAGCGTCTTCAAAACGAAGGCCTGATAATCACCGGGCTTCGCGTCTGGGAAAAGCGTCGAGTACCGGCAGGTGAACGCGTGAGCGATCAGGTCGCCGCTCACCATCATGAATTTTGCATCGGGCTGCCTGGCGCGCATCGCTTCCAGGCTGGACTGGAACAGCAGAAAAGGCGTATCGACTCCGCGCGCATGGCAGGCCTGCTGAAGCGCGTCGAAGGCCTGCTGCTGCTTCGGCGAAGCCGGGGTCGAGAGGATTCGCCGCCACTCGGTCATCGGTGCAGCCACGAGGGCTTCCACCTTGGCGGGGTCGTGAAATGGGTCGAAGTGGATATCGCTTACAAGTAGCGCGGGAACGGTCTCACTATCCGCCTTCGCAGCCACGGCATGCCTTGGCCCCTGTCCCAGCGCCGCAGGGATTGGTGCGAATACCATCGAGAGACAGGACAGCGCAACGATCGTCAGGACCAAAGAGCGAAAGGAAAAGTACATGCCGGGAACCCCTGTTGTGCCTCCATATTAAAGGGTCCGCCGGCAGTTTGCCGCAAACCCGGCGAGGGGCGGCCGAGGATGATCCACTTAACAATAGATATCTAAGCCGCGAGATCCTCCTTGCCGATATGAACCTCTTTGATGACGCTTATGAATGTGAACGCACCAGGTCCGCTCAAGCGCATGGTTGTTTGAATGCCGGCCCCTGCCAAAATCCGCGAAGCCTGAGAGAGCGTAGGCGGCGAAATCCGGCGCTTTCCATTGTCTTCAAATCGAAGACCGCCCAGGCTGAATTTCAGATCGGGAGTTCCATCGACAATATTCTGCGGGTCTCCCAGGTCGAGAAGCACCTTGACGTTAAGGCGAACGCGATCTGCGATTGTGCCGGACTCATTTACGACCTTTCTAATGGATCTCGCTTTTTTACGCATGGTATACCTCAACCGCCTTTTCAATTGCATGTCGAAGACCAAACTCCGCACTAAATATCTGCCCTGGTGTTTGAAACTGCTAATGCACTGGATATTCGATCAAACTGCCTGTATTGTTCCCGTATGCGCGACGGGATTAGCAAAAAATAATCTTCGCGTTGCGGCTTCGTACTTTCCTCTTCATCCCCTCTAATCTCAACCTCATTTTTATGGGTTGTAGAGGGCTGTGTTGTTCGTAACTTCTTTAGGATCAATAAATGATATATCTCCAGATGATTCCGCGAAAGTTTGGCCCGACTCGTGCTTAAGCCGAGGTACGGCGCAGACCATGCAGGCAAGAGGTTTTGAGTCTGGCGCAAGGAAGGCGACAACTGAATGGGGATCAAGCGGGAAAGGCGATTCGCCGACCCTCATGTTGGTGAATCAAGCGCGCGGATTGAAGCGCCGCCACTGTTTGCTTCGAAAAAGGCGCCGCTAGAAATAGCCGAGGTGACCGATGCGGATACTCGCGGCACGCAGACGCTGAGAGGCATCCATTCGCAAACGAGCGCCAATCTCTTTGCCCGTACCTTGTGGACAAAGCCTCGCCCGGCAGATTTGCCGGACCATACTAGTTCCGCGATGAGCCCGCTTCGCTCCGGGACTCTCGGAAACTCGCGCAGGCGCGTACTTGTAGCCGATGGCGATCCCGAAGTTCGCGCGACGATTCAAGATTGGCTTCAGGGATGGGGATACCAGGTTGTGATTGCCAGGGGCGGCATTGAAGCCTGGGATACGCTGCAACAGGAGTGCCCGCCTGAACTGGTCATCATGGATCGGACGATGCCGGAGATCGAGGGTGTTGAGCTATCCCGCAGATTACGCCGTGAGCAGCGCGACTACTATCATTACATTCTGCTGATTACGGACAAATGCGAAAAGCACGATATAGGACATGCATTGGAATCGGGAGCCGACGACTATCTCGTGAAGCCATTCGGCAAAGACGAATTGAAGGCGCGCCTGGCGGCTGCGAGCCGCATCCTTTCGCTGCAGGATCACCTGATCCAGGCCCGCGAAAACCTTCTCGATCAAGCGACAAAGGATGGTCTGACCGGCGTTTGGAATCGGACCGCGCTGCTGGAACTGTTCCAGCGCGAACTCGATCGTGGTTCCCGTGTTAAAACTCCGACTGGGCTGTTGATTCTCGATTTGGACCATTTCAAGGCGGTCAACGATACGTACGGGCATTTGACTGGAGATCTGGCTCTAAAGGAGACGGCGAATCGTTTGAAGCGTGCGGTGCGGTCCTACGATGTGGTTGGGCGATATGGCGGCGAGGAATTTCTCATCGTGTTTCCCGACTGCAGCAAGGAACAACTCTGCAGGATCGCTGAAAACATTCGCGTGGCCGTCTCGGCCAAGCCCCTTATTGTCGGCACCGTTGAGATTCCGATCAGCATCAGCATAGGCGCCGTGTCCATAGCCTCGAAAGACAGATCCGCTAGCAATATGATTGCCGTTGCCGATGTGGCTCTCTACCGGGCCAAGAACACGGGCCGCAACCGCACGGTCTATTGCGAGAGGCCTTCGCTTGAAATTCTTCAGTCGAAAGATACGCACCAGGGATTCTGCGCAAACTGCGATTGCGGGTTGGCAAGAAAATGCTCCGTCCAAGCTCGTGGGGCGATCGACTTGAATCAAAGAATCGAACCAGGGACGATCGGCCCCGGAGGAGGACTTGTGCAGATTCCGATCCGTTCCATTCCTTCAATTGAGACGCCGCTGGCATACAACCCGCAGGAACGGGCGAGTGAACTTACATCCGCTATTAGTACGCAGCAATCCCGGTGAGGTGCTGACCAAGGATCAGCGCGTGGATGTCGTGGGTGCCTTCATAGGTCTTCACGGACTCCAGGTTCATCATGTGGCGCATGATCGGGTAGTCCTCGGTGATTCCATTGGCGCCGAGAATGTCGCGGGCCATGCGCGCGGTCTCCAGCGCCATCCACACGTTATTACGTTTGGCCATGGAGATGTGCTGGTGGCCAGCTTTGCCGGCATCCTTCAAGCGACCCACGTGCAGTGAGAGTAGTTGCGCCTTTGAAATCTCAGAAGCCATCCACACAAGTTTTTCCTGAATGAGTTGGTGGCCGGCGATAGGTTGCCCGTGAAACTGCTTGCGCGCCTTGGCGTACTGAAGCGCAGTGTCGTAACAAGACATGGCCGCGCCGATGGCGCCCCAACTGATGCCGTAACGGGCCTGATTGAGGCACATGAGCGGACTCTTCAGGCCGCCGGTTCCGGCGAGAAGATTGGCGGCGGGGATATGCACGTCCTGCAGGGACAGGCCGCTGGTTACGGAGGCGCGCAGGCTCCACTTGCCGTGGACATCGAAGGCGCGGAAGCCGGTGCGGCCGGTTTCGACGAGGAAGCCGCGCACGCGATTCGCTTCGTCCTCGACCTTGGCCCAGACGATGGCCACGTCGGCGATGGTGCCGGAGGTGATCCACATTTTTTCGCCATTGAGGATGTACTCATCTCCGGACTTGCGGGCGGTGGTGGTCATCCCTCCTGGATTTGACCCGAAGCCGGGCTCGGTCAGCCCGAAGCAGCCAAGCTTTTCGCCGCTGGCGAGGGCGGGTAGCCAGGTGTTCTTCTGCTCCTCGGAGCCGAAGGTGTAGATGGGATACATAACCAGCGCCGACTGCACGCTGACAAAGCTGCGCAGGCCGGAGTCGCCGCGTTCCAGTTCCTGCGTCACCAGGCCGTATTCGACGTTGGACATGCCGGCGCAGCCGTAGCCTTCGAGGTTGGCGCCGAAGAAGCCCAGTTCTCCCATCAGCGGAACCAGTTCGCGGGGAAAACGGCCCTCGCGGAAGCAATCTTCGATGATGGGGACGATGTTGTCTTCGACGAAATCGCGCGCCGTGCGGCGGACGAGGAGTTCGTCTTCATTGAAGCTGGAGTCGAGGTGGAGAAAGTCGAAGTTCTGGAACTTGAAACCCATGATTGCACCTGCCGTTCGGTAAATCAAAACAGGCAAGGGTAGCAGATGAAACAGGGAACAGGGAACAGACCGGCGCACGATAGAGCTCTTAGCTCCCGGCGAACGGAGTTGCGATTGAGGTTTGTGGTCTCCTACCCTATCCCCCGTATTCTGCTGGCAAGCTCTTTGTTTTCAATCTGATGCGATATGATCCCCGCTCTAAGTTCTTCATTTCGCTTGGGTTATCCGCAGAATCCTCAGGGTAAAGGGTTTAGGTGCGTTTGCCGGCTTTACGAAGGTCTTGGGCTGTCTTTCCGGCGCTTTTACCGTCGTTTCCCTCGTAAGTCCATCGACGGCGCATGACGCTCAGGTGAATCGCATTTGAAAGAGCTTGCCTTGGGATTTGGAAGAAAAGCTGCTTGCGAGGCACGGAAAAGGTCGAAAAAGAGACCACAAGCGGCTCGAAATGTGGCAGGGGCTAAACAGGCTGCGGAAAAAGTCCTTTTTGAAGAGTCCGCCGGTATTGGCGTTTGCAGGGGCTGAAGCCCAACATTGATTTGATTGGCTTTATCGGCACGACTAAAGTCATGCCGTTTTACGAAGCCTGAGAATTCAGCTCTTCAATGAGTTTTTCCGCAGCCTGTAAAGCCCGGCCTCATTTTGCGTGCGTATTGCGGCACGACTGAAGTCGTGCCCTTTCAAAACAGGACTTCTGCCGCAGGTTGTTAGGAACGGAAGAAGTTCTTGGCCAGGAAGAGCACATTCGCAGGCCGCTCCGCCAGGCGCCGCATGAAGTAGGGATACCATTCGCGGCCAAAGGGAACGTAAACGCGAACGTTATAGCCCTCGCGGACCAGGCGCCGCTGCAGGTCTCTCTTTATCCCGTACAGCATCTGAAACTCGAAGCGACTGGGCTCGATGCCGTGCTCTTTGGCAAATGCCTTGGCGGCGGCGATCATGGCTTCATCGTGCGTTGCCAGGCCGTGATAGACGGGGCTCGCAAGCAGCATTTGGCTTAGATGAATGTAGTTCTTGTCCACGTCCGCCTTGCTTGGGAAAGCAACTTCGGCCGGCTCTTTGTATGCGCCCTTGCACAGCCGCACGCGGATGCCGTCGGCAATCAGCTGCTCAATGTCCGCCTGCGACCGGAAGAGGTAGCTCTGGATCACAATCCCGATAGACCCGCGCAACTCAGTCCGCGCATGAAGCCGCCGCACGATGTCCAGCGTCACCTGCGTCAGCGACGAGTCTTCCATGTCGATACGCAAGAAATTGCCCTTGGCGTGAGTATGCTCGGCAAGGCTCTCGGCTATGCGCTCGGCCAGCGCGGGCGAGAGTTCCAGCCCCATCTGCGTGAGCTTCACGCTGATGTTCGCATTCACTTTGTGCGCGTCAATCCAGTCAAGCAACTGGTGGTAAATCCCGGCTGCGGTGTGCGCCTCAGCCTCGGAACTGACGCTTTCGCCGAGTGAGTCCAGCGTCACCTGCATCCCCTGGTGGTTCAAAGCCTCGGCCACGCGCATCGCGTCGCCGATCTCCATCCCGGCGACAAACCGGGAACTCATCCGCCTGCCAAAGCGGGTGTTCTCACAAAAGCTGCGCAGGGTTCGATTCTTTGAGAGTGCAATAAACGCCGAACGTAAAACGGGCATGAGACGATCCTGTCGGGTGAGTGTCCTCGCCGGGGACCTCTGCCGCACCCAACAGTTTCGCACAATCGGCCTCTTGCGCGCCGTGCGGATCCGATGCGCCGGCTAGGCAGGCCAGCGATAATGCCCGGCCGCGCGGTGCGGTGAAAATGCTTCGATCGGACTTTCTTCCGCGCCGCGGCCGATGTTATGCACAATGCGGGCACGCGGGCTTGCGCTGACCACAACCCCGATATGCGGCAATCGCGCATCCAGCATCCATGTCACTGTGTCTCCCACTTCGAGCGAATGGGGAAACGCATCTCCCGCCACTACACCCGAAGGCGCCCATACCCTCGCCCCGGAACGCGTGAAATAGGTTTCAAGATTCAACACGCGTCGATGATCGATGTTCGCATCGGGCTTTCGCGAGCCCCAGGCTCTGCGCGCCGGATACGCTTCGAAGTCTTTCACCATATCCTCGTGGACCAGCTTCTGCAGATCCAGGCCCAGGCCGTCACGCGCCGCACGAATCACCACGTCCGCACAAACTCCCGTGGACCGGGGAACATCGCCGCCAGGATATTGCAGATGTGTCCAGGTGGGGTCGTATCCGAGCGTGACGCCTACCTGCGCCCGCGCCGCATCCGCCAGACGCTGACCATTTGTCTGGGCTGCGGGCGCTGAGATTGCCCTCAGGTTGCTGTTGGCTCCCATCGCAAACCAGATGGCCGCCAGTTTGCCCAGAAACCTTCGCCGGTCCACCATTGTGCTCCCCCCAGTTCCGCAGGCTCGCCTATTGCACCTCGACCACTGTGCTGCCATGCGCGGGCAACGTCACGGTCACATCTTTCAATGACTTGCCGGTCTCCATCGTGAATGCGTCCTCGACCGCGTGTTTGTTATTGTCCAGCCCGAGCTCTTTCCAGCTTGCGCGCAGCGTGACGGGCTTGCTGTCGAGATTGAAGAACGCGAAGTATTCTGCATAGCCGCGAGCTCCGGGCGTATTGATGGTGGCTCGCCAAACACGCGCGTTTTCAAATCCCGCCGGCAGGGTTGTTGCCTCCACAGGGCGGCTGAACGTCGAAGCCTGGTCGATGAAAAGCAGCGTCTGATTGGTGATGAGGGAGCGCGTGTATGCGTCCAGCCTGGTCAGGTTGGCGCCCAGAATCAGCGGCGAGCGCGCTACGGCCCAGAGGGTGAACTCCGTACGCTCCTCGTCGGGAGTCAAGCGCGACTGCCGCGCCTCGCCCCAGCCAGGATGTGGTCCGAGGTAGCCAAACGGCAGCATATCTTCGTCCGGCCAACTGCCCGGCCCAACATACGGAACCCACTTGGCCAGGCGGTCGAAGGCGTCTCGCGTGCCAAAGGGAAATTCACCCGCGCCTGGCTTGTGCTCGGCCGTCCACAAGTCCCAATGGTCATCGGAGATGCGCCACATCTGGGCTTGTTTGGCCACCTCCGCTGCGTTTTCCAACGATGTGGGACCGGGGGAAAGACTCAGCACAATGGGACGGCCCGTCTTGTGAATCGCCAAGGATATCTGCGCGATCTCTGTTGGACGGTAGGGATGGTCGCTGATGCAATCCACTTTGATGTAGTCCAGGCCCCAGGAGGCATACTTCTTGAGCATGGAGTCGTAATAGGCCTGGCCGGCGGCGTTGTCTTTCACTCCCCAGTTTCCCTCATCCCAAGGGCAAGGGGAGTCCATGTCGGCCGCGTCTGTGGCATGGAAGGTTGAGCCTGCGATGGGCAGGTTCGCTTTGACTACCTGGCGGGGAATTCCACGCACAATGTGAATGCCAAATTTGAGCCCCTTGGCGTGAACCCAGTCGGCCAGCGGCTTGAATCCCGCACCGCCTTCCGAGGACGGGAAGCGGCTCGCCACGGGAATCAGAATGCCGTTTCCATCCCACAGATACTTCCGTGTCTCCACCTTGCCGGCGAAGGGATCTTCCATGTACCAGCCTTCGTCGATGACCGCATACTCCCAGCCGAACTGGCGAAGGCCCGCCAGCACTGTCGCGTTGGCCCGGAAGTCAGCCTCGTTGATGGTCAGGCCATACGCATCCCAACTGTTCCACCCCAACGGAGGCAAAGGGGCGGGATTCTGTGCAGGGAGTTGAGTTGCAGGGAGAACGGCGAGGACAAGAACAGCGGCAAGAAAAACACGAGGACGAGCCATGCGGAAATCGTATACCAAGGCCGTGGTTGCCGCACAGAGAACACTCGCCGTTCGCCGGCGCACGGGCCAATGTAGCTCAAGGTGCGATAAGCTGGTGCGGAGGTATTCTCCATGCGTTTTCGCGCCCTGGGCCGCGTGGCTCTCGCGTCGCTGGCTCTGGCGCTCGGGCTTGGCCTGGTTGCCCAACAGCCGTCTCTTCAACAAGCGCCTGCCCCGCCGCTTCCAGTGCTTCATGTCGACAACGGGCCCAATTCGGCCAAGGCGCAGAGCCGGCATTATGTGGTGCTGGTCTCGCTGGACGGCTTCCGTTGGGACTATGCCAAACGCGATGGCGCCGCGCACTTGCTGGCCCTGGGCAAGCACGGCGTCTGGGCTCCGGATGGCATGCTGCCCAGCTATCCTTCGCTCACGTTTCCCAACCACTTCACCATCGTTACAGGGCTTTATCCGGAGCACCATGGGCTGGTCGCGAACAGCTTTTACGACGAGACAAAACAGGCGAAGTACGGCATCTCCGACTCCGCGGCAGTGACGGACGGGTCGTGGTACTCGGGCACCCCCTTGTGGAGCCTGGCGGAGAGCCAGGGGATGCGCACTGCCTGCTTCTTCTGGCCGGGATCCGAAGCGAAGATCGCCGGTTTCCAGCCCACGTATTACCTCAAGTTCGACGACAAGATCGATGACTCGGGGCGGATTCAACAGGTGTTGGCCTGGCTGCGGTTGCCCGCGGCGGACCGGCCTCATTTCATCACGCTTTATTATTCCGAGCCGGACCATGAGGGCCACGAATTTGGTCCCGACGCACCGGAGACCAAAGCGGCTGTGCGCAAGGTCGACGGTCTGATCGGCAAGCTCAAGGCGGGAATGGATGCGACTGGGTTGCCCATCGACCTGGTGGTGGTGAGCGATCACGGGATGGCGAAAGTCGAGGGCGGATGGATCACACTGGACCAACTGGTCGATTTGACCGGCTTTGAGACCGTCGGAACGCTGCTTTATGGTAAGACCGAAGAAGACCGCGCCCGGGTTTACAACAAGCTCAAGCAGGCCTCGTCGCAGTTTGTCGTCTACCGGCGCAAGAATGTTCCGGCGGCGCTGAACTATAGCGAGAGTCCGCGGGAAGGCGATCCGGTGGTCATCGCCACTGGGCCTTATGCGATTCGCGCACACGGGTCGCTGGAGGGCAAGCCTGACCAGCCTCCAATCCCCGGTATGGACGGCTTCGATCCCCACAAGCTGCCGGTAATGAAAGCCAGTTTCTTTGCCGCGGGACCCGATATAGTTGAGGGAAAGACCGTGGCTCCGTTTGAGAATGTGAACCTATATCCATGGCTGGCGCACCTGCTCGGTCTTACCGCTCCAAAAACCGATGGGAGCTTGAATGTGCTGGCTGGAACCTTGCGTGACGGCGGCGCCGATCGGTAAGAGTGGTTGCCGCGTGGGGACGCTTTGAAGGAGTCCTGGAAGAATGAAAGTTGTGTTGGGAATTGACGGCGGAGGAACGAGAACCCGCGCGTCCATTGTTGCGGTCGACGAAGGTGTTGCCGGTGAGCGGATTTTATCTCATGCGGAAAGCGGTTCCATCAAGAGGCTGCGCGTTGGTGCGGAGACGGCGGAAGCCAATCTGCGTGAATTGCTGACGGCAGTGTATGCGCAGGCCGGCGTAACCAGTGTGACCGCGGCCTGCTGCGGTGTGGCCAGTTGCAGCCTGCCTGGAACGGTGGAGTGGATCACCGCGGTGCTTCAGGATTTTGGAGCGAAGCGCCGCGAAGTGGTGGGCGACGAAGTGATCGCGCTGGACGCCGCTTTTCAGGGCGGGCCCGGAATTCTGCAGATTGCGGGAACCGGGTCGAACACCATTGGCCGCGCCCCTGACGGGAGTCGCGAGTGTGCAGGCGGGTATAGTTCGCGGCTGGGCGATGAAGGGTCAGGCTACTGGATTGGGCTGCACAGTGTGCGCAGGGCGCTGAATGCCTACGACCACGAGGAGCCTACGCGGATTCTCGAAAAAGTGGGCGAAATCTGGGGTACGCAAAGCCTTGACGACTTGGTGAGCCTGGGCGACAGCACGCCGGGCCCTGATTTTGCGGCGTTGGCGCCGGTCATCTATGGACTGGCTGAGGCTGGCGATCCGGTTGCGCTGGGCGTGTTGCAACAGGCAGCGGCTGACCTGGTCGACTTTGTCCTGCTGGTGCGGGCCAAGCTGCGCAACCACCACGGAATTGCCGTCGAGGTTCCGGTGGCCTGGACGGGCGGCGTCGTGGAAAAAATGACAATCGTGCGCGAAGCATTCTTTGCCGGGCTCCGCTCGGCCGCGCCGGATATGCCGGTCTGCAAAGAGGGGGCAATCGCGTTGAATGGGGCCCTCTGGCGGGCGAAACGGTTGGCTGAATCCGTGGATTGAAGCGTATTCAGGATGTTGGAATGCCGTCAGAAGCAAGTGTGCTGGTATCCAACCCTTCGCAAGGGGACGCGAAGGATGGGGCACCCAGACTTTCATTTCACCGCACAGGCTCACCGCAGAGTTGTTGCTCTGTTTCCGTTGAGGAACGAAGCGGCTAGCTTACCCTTGTTATCGACAGCAACCAGGTTGGCGGGTTGGCCTACGGTGAGTGAGCCAGCCCGATCTGCGAGGCCTGTCATCGCGGCCGGGTTGGCCGTGAGCAGGCGCAGACCTTGCTCCAGCGTGCCGCCGGTAAATGCCAGAAAATTGGTCAGCGCCTTGTCCAGCGTTAGCACGCTGCCGGCGAGCACGTCGCCAACCATGGCCCTGCCGTTTGCCACTAGAACCGTGAAGCTACCTAGCTGGTATGCGCCGTCGGGCATGCCAGTGGCGCTCATCGCGTCGGTAATCAAAATGGCGCGCTCCGGTCCCTTGCAGCGCCACCATATCTTCGCCATCTCCGGCGTGTTGTGGATGCCGTCGCAGATGAGTTCGGCGAATAGAGAATCGGTTGTCAGTACAATGCCCAGGATGCCCGGCTCGCGGTGGTCCAGAGGGCGCATGGCGTTGAAGGTGTGTGTGGCGCTCACGGCTCCGGCGGCTATGGCGGCGCGGGTCTCGGCCGCCGTGGCGTTCGAGTGGCCCAGTGAAACTCGGACGCCGCGTGACGTGGCATGGGCTGCAAATTCGAGGGCACCGGGTAGTTCGGGCGCCAGCGTCATCAGGCGGATGTGCCCCTCGGCAGCCTCGTAGAAACGATCGAACAGGGCAATGTCGGGATCGAGCAAGAGTGAGGGCGGGTGGACTCCCCGCTTGGAATGTGAGAGAAACGGTCCCTCAAGATGAATGCCGATGGGCCAGGTCGTGGGTTCGCCTGTGTCAGGCGGGTTGGCAATCAGCTTGGCCAGTCCTGAAAGGGATCGCAGCGTTGCGTCAAGGGGAGCCGTAACTGTGGTGGCCAGGTAGCTGCCGGTTCCGTGTGAAGCCAGGAAGCGGCCCATGGTATGCAGAGCACCCGGCGTGGCCTCCATTACGTCGTGACCGGCTGCGCCGTGGGTGTGGACATCGAAAAAAGATGGAGCCAGGGTTGCGCCGGGAAAGTCGAAGACCTGGCATTCGGGAGTGGAGGGCAATTCAGCGGTCGATCGCGAGTCAATCGATTCGACACGCCCATCTTCAATGACAACGACGGGATGTTCGATCAGGCTCGTCCCGTTCCAAAGGTTCTCCGCAGTTAGCACCGTTCGCATCAGAAAAGATTAATGCATTGCGGGCAGGGTCTGCCTGGGGCGTTTCCGATGAACGAGGCCGGTCAAGGGTTGGCGCTCTTCCACTCCTGCGACAAAAACAAATCGCAAGGATGGGGCACGGGGCAGGGTTTGCCCGCTTTGGCCTGTATTGCCGGAGGGGCCGCTTAGTTAATGAGTAGCTTGCCTTCCGGCGCACGCGTGCCGGCCTGGCGCTGCGCCGCCTTCAGCGCCGCCTGGGTGGCGGCCAACTCCGCCTGGCACGCCGTTAGTTGCGCGGAGAGAAGCGCGAATTTCGACTCGATATACGTGCGCAGATCCTCAATGGCCAACTCCAGCCTGTCGTTGGCGGCAATCTGCTCGGACTGGCTCGACTGCACGGATTTCAGGTTGGGCAGGATGACGTCGGTGAGCAGCATGGTCAGAGAAGCGAAAGGATCACTCATGAGGAGATTCTAAGCACAATTCGCCCAAAGCGCCTCATTACGGACGGTTGGGCATTGGTAATCGCCGAGGAAACCAACAGGGTAGCCCCATCCCAGGGAATGCAGCGTTTTTGTTGTCCAGTCAATACGGGCAGTAGAAAGTAATGAGTTGTTGAAGCGCGACTGGTGGTGTTTTTGTTAAGGTTCTGCCATGCATACGAAGGTTTTTCTTCCCTCTGCCGGCGTTTTTCTGGTCTTTGGAACTTGGTCTCTTGCGGCTCAAACGGTGGATCTGCCCACAAGCAAACAACTGATTGGCGAGATTCCGGGCCATCCGCAGCGCTTGAATAGCCTGCCGATGTCGATGGCGGTTTCGCCGGACGGGCGATACGTGGTTACCGTGAATGCCGGGTACGGTACCTTCGAGTCGAATTACGAACAGTCACTGGCGGTGCTCGATACACAGACTGGCGCGCTGGAGGATTTTCCCGACGACCGCACTCAGGTGAATGCCATGCAGACACTTTATTCCGGTCTTGCCTTCAGCCACGACGGGACCCATCTTTACGCGAGCATGGGTTCTGAAACAGCGCCGGAAGGCGAAGGCAAGCAGGCCACCGGCAGCGGAATCGTGGTCTACAGCTTCAAGGCGGGCAAAATTGCGCCGGAGCGGTTCATTCACTTGCCGCTGCAGCAGCTTGCGCCGGGCCGGAAAACGAAGCTGATCGGTGGTGTGGAGGGCGACAAGGGAGTGCCGTTCCCGGCAGCGATTGCGGTGGTAGGCCCCTTCAAGAAATATCCGGAAAAGCTGCTGGTGGCTGATAATCTTTCCGACGATGTGCTGCTGCTTGACCCCGCCAGCGGCAAAATCGAGAAGCGGTACGATCTGTCGGAAAGCAGCGCCGTGCCGTCTGCTTATCCGATTGCGCTGGCGGTTCCCCAGTATGGCGGAAGGGCGTTTGTCGCGCTGTGGAATTCGTCGGAAATTGTGGAACTCGATGTGATCAACGGAGGGATTGGCCGCAGGCTGAACCTGCTGAAACCGACGAGCCCCACCGCCGCGGGAACGCATCCGTGCGCGTTCGAGTTTTCGCCGGATAACAAAACGCTCTATGTAGCTCTGGCCAATCGCGATGCTGTCGCAGCGATCAATGTCGGCCCTGGAGAAGTCCACGGCCAGTTTTCGGTGAAGGGGTATTTCGATACGCGGCTACCGGGGAAAAGCTACTTTGGCGCGGAGCCCGAGGCGCTGGCAATCAATGGAGACGGCAGCCGCTTGTATGTGGCGAATGCGATCAGCGACGCGGTTGCGGTGATCGACACGAAAAAGCTGACCAAAGATGCAGCGAAGAAGGGGATGGTGGAACCCGACGGTTTTATTCCCACCGAGTGGATGCCGATGGATTTGGCTTTTATTCCCTCTGCGGCGGGCGGCAAGCTTTATGTTGCAACTGCGAAGGGAAAAGGCACCGGGCCGAATGGCGCTCCGATGCAGCCGACAGACAATTCGAAGGGCAAGCGGTTTATCCGGCCCTATTCGTATATCGCCACGCTTCTGCATGGCTCGCTGGCCACACTGGACGCAGGGGATGTTGAAAAGAATCTTCCGCAATGGACTTCGGTGGTGCTGAAGTCAAACCGGATGAAGGCGGCGGAGGAGAAGATTGCCTTTGCGGGCACGGAGCAGAGCCGAATCAAGCACGTGATTTACATCATCAAGGAGAATCGGACGTACGACCAGATTTTCGGCGATCTGAAGAAGGATGGAAAGCCGGTGGGCAACGGCGATCCGACGCTGAACATGTATGGCGAGGCGATTACTCCGAATCTGCACAAGCTGGCCTTGCAGTTTGGCGTGCTGGATAACTTCTACGACTCGGGCGAGGTGTCGGGCGATGGGCATGTGTGGTCCAACGCGGCCATCGGGACGGACTATCTGGAGAAGACATGGCAGCAATCGTATCGCGGCAGCCAGCGGACTTACGACTTTGAAGGAGTGGTGGCTGAGGGGCTGCCATTGCTGCAGAATATTCCCGATGTGAACGAGCCGGCGAGCGGCTATTTGTGGGGCAATCTGGCTGCGCATGGTAAAACCTACTACCACTTTGGAGAGTTCATTGCGACAACTTTCTGCAATGAGGTGAAGACTGCGAATCCGCAACAGGGACCGGTGCTTGCGGGCGCTAACTGCGCACGCAAGGCGATTGCGCCGGGCGAAGCGCTTCCTGAAGCGTGGGGCGGCGGCGTCAGTAAATGGCCCTGGCGCATTCCACTCATCGCTACCAACATTGCAACCAAGCCGGAACTGGTGGGACATTTTGCCGAAGAGGCGCCGGACTTCGAACTGAGTGTGCCGGACCAGGTGAGGGTGGAAATCTTTCTGCGGCATTTGAAGGGCTGGGTTGCGGATAAAGAGCAGGGCAAGGATACGATGCCGAACTTTATTATGCTGCGGCTGCCCAACGATCACACGGCAGGAACGCGGCCTGGTGGACCAACGCCGAAGTCCTCAGTTGCCGATAACGATCTCGCGGTTGGCAGGGCGGTCGAGGCTATCTCGCATTCTCCATTCTGGGATGACACGGCCTTCTTCATTCTTGAAGACGATGCGCAGGATGGCGGCGATCATGTGGACGCGCATCGCAGTTTGGCGCTGGTGATCAGCAAATATGCGCCGCATACTGCCGATGGTGCGCCGTATGTGGACAGCAGGTTCTATTCGACGGTGAGCGTAGTGCGGACGATGGAGACGCTGCTTGGGCTGCCGCCGATGAACAACAACGACGCGCTCTGCTCGCTGATTTCTACGCTGTTTACTGGGCCTGGGGATCAGGCTGCGTATGCTGCCGATGTTTCCAATCGGGACAATGGGTTGATTTATGCGGCCAACGCCAAGACGGCGCCGGGAGCGAAGGAAAGCTCGAAGATGGATTTCCGTCACGCCGACCATGCCGATGCGCAGAAGCTGAATGTGATTCTGTGGAAGGATGCGATGGGGGATAAACCGGTGCCGGCGATGATCAGGGAGAAGCGCAAGAAAGCTGCCAAGGATGACGACGATTAGGGATGTCCTGAATTACGCCACGGTTGTGGCTCAAAGCAAGGTCGTGCTGCGTTCGAGAGCACCCTCTGCAATGAGTGCCTCAATGGACGAGTCCGTCATCGCGCCGCCAAAGAACATGCTTTCGGGATGAAAATTATCGTACGCACCGAATTCGAGGTGCCCGTTCTTCTCAATTTGAATGTGAAGAACGCTTCGCGGGATTGAGCCGCCAATCTTTGAGAGAATTGTTTGAATCGTAGTAGATTCCAAAGGCGCAATGACGAAATCTTGCCTCGGCAATGTGGTATTTCGCTTGAGAAGCGGAGTCTCCTCCTGGGATGCGCCTTGAATCTCGGCCAATGGGAGGATTTTCGAATCTCCTTCAAATGAAATGTGCGCATTGCCAGCGAACTGTTTCATAACCACTAGCAAGAGGCGATTTTTATTGCGGACTTTCAAGAATTGGCGACCGGGCTCCATCTGGCCTGATTTGCACGGCATATCCGCTACTAGAACCTTTATAAGCTCCGCATTCTGAAGCTTCTGGTTAGACTAAGAAACATGAAGCTTTTCGCACCCCTCGGTCTCGCAGCTCCCCTCGTCACGTCTAACCAGCCCCTCATAACGTCTAACCATCTGAGGAGGGAATAATGGCAGCTTCCACGCTGGTGGCGCCCAGCACCAGGCGTTCCAGATTTAAAACCGTGCTCTGGATCTTCCTTGGTCTCACAGCGCTCTTTGTCTTCATCACTTCAGAAGTTCTTCTCTTCACCGACTACCCAATGTACCACGCGTACCGTCTGCAGGTCATCGCCGACCGCGGTCTCCTCATCCCCCATACACTCGCTGGAATCTTCGCTCTCTTAATCGGCCCCATCAATTTCTCGTCGCGCTTTCGCCTCCGTTACCTGAAATTCCATAGGGTTCTCGGCCGCATCTATGTTGCCTCAGTATTTATCGGCGCTGCTACCGGAGTCGCCCTCGCCGCCGGCCGTCCGGGCTTTCCCGGAACCTGCGGGCAGGCCGCAGCCTGGATCGTCTGTACCACCGCCGCCTTCATCACCGCGCGTAATCGCCAAATCGTCCAACATCGTCAGTGGATGGCCCGTTCCTACGCCGTCACGTTCACCTTCGTCTCCAGCCGAGTGCTCAACCTTTGGCCGCGTTACTGGAGCCACCTCGGCGACACGCTCTCCGCCGTCGGTGTGATCGCCTTTACTCTTATCTCGCTGCTTATCGTGGACCTCGGGCTCAACTGGCACGAACTCACGACTCGCCGTAACTGATGGCGGATTAGGAGGCCATGTGATTTTCAGGGAATCGTCATCAACGCAGATACCCATCTTGCCTTTGAGATGTGGGTTTGCAAAAAATGTCCTATTTCCCGAAGCTGGTTCCCTCCAGTTCCGAGCTGACCACAGGCCCGAAACCACCTAACTGTCCAACTACCCTCACCACCGCAGGCTCCTCACCCTCCAGTACCCATACCATCACATCTTTCGGCTGAAGGCCGAGCAGCGTCGCAAGCACGCCCAAAATGCCACCCAACTCCGGATGGATGCGAAACACCGCCGCCTTAAGGGTCTGCCCTGTAGTTTGAAACGGTTGCTCGCCCTCCGGCGAGATCAGGATTCGAATCAATCGGCCGCCGAAGACTGGCGTCAGTATCCCGGCCCGAAACGGCGTCGTATTGTGCGGCACATTCAGCAGCAACGTTCCAACGAACCCATTCGCCAAATCATCGGGCAGGTCCATGTGCTCGCTCTCGACATTTATGTTGCCATTCTTGTCCGCTGCGCGGCTGGTCGCTACGCCGGTATCGGCTTCCACCGTAAAGTCGACGGAGTTCGCAAAGAACGGCCCCTTCTGGATGTGATGATTGCGTACTAACCGAAACGTGCCCTGCTGCCTGTACGTCGTGGTCTCATCGTCAATCGACCCATCCACAAAGTGATAGGTCAGGCGCATCGTCACTTCATCGCCCTGCACCGCCTGCGTAAACTCAACCTGGGCGATTATCTTTCCAGTCTCGGAGCGCGCCACCATAGACGAATGCATCGGGACTTGAATATGTTTCACTGGAATTCGTTCTGCTTGCGTTGCAGTGGCAAACGTTATTGTCAGGAAGGCGGCTACAAGGAGTCTGTTTCGCTCCATCCATTACCTCGCTCAAATGATCAGCTTTATGAGATGCCAGTTGTGCGGCAAATGGCTCACTCGAAGAACGGGCATCTCACATCTCACTGGCCCCGTCCCTGGAGCCACCTCGGCGACACCCTCTCCGCCGTCGGTGTCATCGGCTCCACTCTCGCCTCGTTGCTTATCGTGGACCTCGGCCTCAACTGGCGCGAGCTCACCACTCGTCGTGACCGATGGCCGCCTCTACACGCCGCGGAAAAACTCGGGATTTCGGGCGAAACCGTTGAAAAGAGCCCGTCCGCGGCTAAAGCCGGCATTGATTTTGCTGGCTTTATGCGGGAGTTGAAACCCCCGCCTCCCTCCGAGTTGAGTTTTTCCGCAGCCCGTCCAACGCCCGCCTCACTTCCACCGCCTCACTTCCACCGCCTCACTTCCACCGCCTCACTTCCACCGCCCCACGCACAACCGTCCTGGACGCCAATGTTCCACCGTCACGGCCTGTCGCGGAACCTTAGCCGCCGTCAGCAACCGCACCCAGTCCTCCTCCCGGAAGGCCCGCCGGAACGACACCTGCCCATCATGCCGTACAAACCGGTGCCACTCCACCATCCGGTCCACCCACCCAAACATCCGGCAACTCCACTCCGACCGCTTCAAATCATTGATAAACCATCCTACCTGCGCAGTCGCTTCCATCCACCGCAGCAGCGCGATGATCTCCTCATCCTCAAGATGATGTGCCATCAGCGAACTCACCACGATATCCACCGGCTTCTCCGGTCGATACACCAGAGCATTCCCGGTCACCCAAGTGATTCCGAGCTCCTTCGGCGTGGACTCCGCTGCCGCACGCGCCGCATAAGGATTCAAGTCGATCCCAGCCAATTGCACTGAAATGCCGCGCTTCCGCGCCCAGCCTGCTATCTGCCGCAGCAGATCGCCGCCGCCGCAGCCCACATCGACGATGTGCACCGGATCACGCAAGCCATGATCACGCAATGCAGGCGGCAGCCTCTTCAACCAAGCCAGCGTCGGGCGATACCCCAGCAGCCAGCGGTTGATCTGCTCCAGGCTGCGCAGGCATCCACGGAAATCCTCGTAGCTACAGTCACCATCCATCAGCTCCGGCAGATCGCGCGGAGAGACTCGCAGGCTGAATTCGATCTCCGCACTAGACCCCATGGATGCGCATTGTCTCCGTTGTCAGCCCCCGGGCCAAACGACATCGCGCATCCGAGTGACGCGCAATAGTTCCTCAGCCCAGGTTATAGGGTTAGATGTCGCGCGTATGCCCTGGGATGTTGGACCATGAGGACACTCCAACCTAGCGACAGTCAACTTTCCCACTTACTGGGATGTGAAAGGCAAATCAATGATCTGATTGGCTAAATTGGCGAAGTTACTGGTGCTCCGTTAACAATCTTGCTGGTGCGAAAAATCGCGCACAGCAGACTGAGATAAACCATCTTCGCCTGCGCTCCGTCTAACCCTTATGGCAGTTGCGTGGATTGCAAACTGCACCGCACCAAAATGACGGCATCGTCATGGAGTGCCCGGCAAGAACGGTACAATTTTGCGTATCGGATCCGAACAAGGAGATTCCAGTCACAACATCCAATCTGAATCAAATTCCTGTACAAGATGAAGTTCTCATCCTCGGTGGTGGAGTGGCAGGCTGTGCGGCTTCTATCGCTCTCGCCCGCAATGGACAGCACGTTACGTTGATCGAACGTGAGGCCACCCCGCGCCATAAGGTCTGTGGAGAGTTCCTGAGCGGTGAGGCACTTGAGGACCTGCACCTGCTCGGTATCGACGTAGCCTCGCTCGGAGCCGTGCCTATCGACTGTGTTCGCCTGGCTGCCGCCAAGCGGGCCGCGGAGGCTCCCTTGCCTTTTTCCGCAGCGTCGCTGACGCGCAAGGCGCTCGATACAGCGCTCATCGCCGAGGCCATCGCCGCAGGAGTCCGCGTAGAGCAAGGTCGCAGTGTGCATGCGCTCGTGCGCACGGCACCCAATGTCTGGCAAGCTACGCTCGACGACGGCACGACCCGTGAAGCTCCAACGGTCTTTCTCGCCACAGGGAAACACGATCTCCGCGGCCACGCGCGTCCGGAGGACCCGCAGCGATGGGTCGCCTTCAAGATGTATTTTCGCTTGGGCTCAGCGCAGGCCGCTGAGCTTGCGCGCGCCTCTGAGTTGATGCTCTATCCAGGAGGCTACGGTGGTATCCAGCCGGTCGAAGGCGGCATTGCAAACCTGTGCTGCGTAGTTCAACAACGCTATCTGGCGCGCGTGGGCAATCGCTGGGAAAACTTCCTCGCGAAGATGCAGCAGGACTGCCCACACCTGGCGATGAGGCTTGCCGGTGCGGAGCCGTTGCTCGCCAAGCCGATCGCCATCACCCATATCCCGTATGGTTACATCCGCCCCACAACGGAGAATCGGCTCTACTGCATCGGCGATCAGGCAGCCGTCATCCCCTCGTTCACCGGAGATGGCATATCGATCGCGCTGCATACGGCCCGTTGCGCCGTCGCTGCCTATGTCGCGGCAGAACCGGCGCCGCTCTTCCAGGCTAAGCTGCGGTCCGCACTGCTGGGACAGATGCGCCTTGCCGAGTTCGCCGCCGATGGCTTGAACAACTCCTTCGCACGCGCCGTATTACCGTTCTGTCTCAGGGTCTGGCCCGGCGTGATGCGCGTAACGGCAAAGCTGACACGGGTTGCCCAGCATGCCGCTGTTGCTCCAATGCAGTTGCCAGCTGAAATCTAGCCACGCTGAAAACAACTCTCAGTAGTCCACAGGAGAGATGCAATGAAATCCTTCGCAGTCCTCGCTCTCGCTGCCGTGCTCGCCCCAGCCGCACTCGCCCAGCATCAGACCTTCGTCGTCAATCCCGATGCGAGCGAGGTCAAGATAACGCTCAATACGACCCACGAGGTCGTCAACGGCGCCTTTCACGTCCAATCCGGATCGATTGAGTTCGACCGCGGCACTCCCAAGATGCCGGGTTCGGTGGTCGTCCTCGCCGGGAGCGGCAAGACCGGCAATGACAGTCGCGACAAGAAGATGAACAAGGACATCCTTAAGGTCGAGCAGTACGCAACTGTTTCCTTTGAGCCGAAGACCTATACCGGCGCCCTAGCTCTTTCGGGTGACTCGAACCTCCAGGTAACTGGTATCTTCACACTCCTCGGCACGCCTCACGAGATCACCATCCCCATCCTTGTCCATCTTGAAGGCACAACCGCAACGGCCAAGGCTCATTTTGTCGTTCCGTACGTCCAATGGGGACTGAAGAATCCAAGCTTTTTGATCTGGAAAGCGGACAACGACGTCGCGATCGACCTCTTTCTTGCTGGCCGGCTTTCAAAATAGAGAACCGCCTTCTTTACACACAACGATGTCGCTCGTAAGGATGAGGCTGAAGCGAGTTGAACTCCCGCTCCGTGAAGTCATTCTCGACGGCTGCTAAATCACTCATTCCAGGAATGGATTAGTCCCCATAGGTCGGCCAGTGTTCGCCGATCTGCCTGGCATGATCGTGGGTTCAGTACAACTGCCCAGCGCGCGTTTTCAGCCTTCGACTGTCAGGGGCGCGGGCAGAGACTCTGGCATAGCCGATCTGCATTGCTCAAATGTATCGCCAATCGCCTGTCTGTTGCAAAACCGTTCGTGCGCGAAACGTCTCCCGGCTTTGATCCAACTTTGTGACAACTCCGCGGAACATCGATCTCAGATTCAGGGGTATTTTTCAGGATCTATCCGGATTTTGCTTCATAAAGTGTGCTTGATAAGTTCATTGGCCTGTGGCGACAACTGAGGACGAGCCGGGGTGTTTGATCGATGCAGGATTGCCAATATCCATTCTTGAAAGAGAAGTACGCCCAACTGGTCCTGACTGGGGTGGGATGACGGGTCAATCTCCTTTCGGGGACCTCGTCCGATCTGAAACAGGCACGCGCTCATAAGGGCCTATGACGACAGGCCCAACCAATCCATAGGGCTGTACGAGGCCGCGCTTTGATACTGTATCGTCGATCTTCGCCAACCGATTATTGAGCGTGGTGGCAACCCGGACCGCTATGGTGCTGCGGCCGGCTTTCAAATACTGCCCAATCTCAACCTCTGCACTTAGCTGATCTATGAGAACTGGAATCCCATTGATGGTCAGAGTGAATGAATCGAATACTTCACCAAGGCTCAGCATGGCGCCATCGTCCTCGGCCCATGTTGCCGGCACGTCGAAGTCGGTGACATATGTGCCGATCCCCGAAGTAAACTGCAGCTCAGGAATAGACGGCCACGGTTTGAGACCGTCCAGGTTCAGCGTTGATGGCGACTTTTCTGTCTCGGCTCTTGTAACCCCAAGCGTAATCCCATAAGGACTGGCCGGCTGCCAGTCCTCCGCTGACAACTTCCATTTTGCATTCGTCAAGTCAATGGCCGCGGGAATCTCTCGAATCTCTCCGCGCACCGTCCGGCCGTCGCTCAGCGTTGTTTCAACGGTGCCAGATTTTGTCGCGCGGATCAAAACTGTGTCCTCTCCCGCAATCGCTCCATCCGCACTCGTGGATGTAACGTGAACCTTCGGAGGCGCTATTCCGAACCGCAGGGGGTTGTCGCTCAATGCAATGATTTCTGCGTCGTCTCTAGAAAGCCTGACATGAAGCGTTACACGACCGTCGGCATATGAGTATCTCGCAATTGGCGTGATCTTGCCGGACCATGCATCAAGCAGATAAGGGCTGCCTTGTCCCTCAAGAGAGACCTCGACATTGAGCGGCGAACCCGTTGCGGGTTCGAAGAGGTTGGCCGGTTCGCCCTTCGGACTGACGACACCCTGGTTGTAAAGGAAGTAATAGTCGGTTTGGGTTGCCAAGTCCTCGCGGTGGACGCTCAACATCGAAGAAGGGGACGCGGGCTCCGGCGCCGGATGAATTTCGATAGACCTCAACTTCCCTGGGACTTCCGACTCATGAGCTACTCGATAGACATTCTTAACGGCTAACAATTCATGGATTGTCTTTCTTAGTTCTCCATCCGACGCTTGAGGAAGACCTGGTGTCCGGTCAGGTGGTGTACCGACAATAATGATTGGTAGTCCTGCGCGTGCGTAACTCAAAATCTTCTGCGCTACTTCGATGGGCATAGATGTCTTCACCGGATCAGTCGGGGGTTTCTGTTCGCTGTCAAGGATGAATGCCCTGTACGCCGGTCCATCGACGGCAAGACGCTTTCCAGTGACCGTTGCGTTCGGCAGGTGGAGCATGCTTGGATCGAGGTAGTCGCGGGTATAGCCGGCTTCCTGGAGGCCCGTGTCGCGCCACATGCGAAACCCTCCCTTCACGCTCTGCGGAAGCGGATACAGATAATTCCGCATGTAGACCGCAACATCGATCTTGGCATTGCCTTGCGTGAGCACCTGCTGGTTGCGCGCGAAGTAGTCGTTGTACATCCGTGCATCCTGCCAGTTGGGATCGCGCGGCCCCCAAGCATTTGAAAAGCCCGCCTGCGGAAAGACGTGAAAACCCGGCCACTTTGAAGTCGGACTATCTCGGTAGGGATATACGTGATAGACCAGCTTCGTGATGCCGCCCGCAAAGCTCCGGTGCATCCGGATGGTGATATCTTGAAGAGTTTGTGCATAGTTCATGTTTACTGCTGCACAGCACTCTGTTGAGAAACATGAATTGCCAGTCATGTGATTCGCAGATGCAATGGGCAGATAGTTATCTACCTCATCGTTTGTGAAGAGGGATTCGTGCTCCGGCCGATCGAGGGCGGCGGCAGCCTGTATCTGGTCATTGATGGCAATGTCTGGAGACAGCTCGCCTTCGGGCTGAATGCGGAGCTTATTGTTATATTTTCGAGCCCAGCGCTTTAATGGGATAACCTGCCGTTCAATCCAAATGTCCCCTCGAACTGCATAGAGGTCGTCCCTGATACGGTTCGCGCTGCCATCGCTGAAATTGAAGCGATCTGGGAAAAGTGCGGCCAAATGCGGTGTGAGGTTGGATCCTTTGCGGCTGCGAGATTCCTCCTGCATTTTGTTTGTCCATAACTCGTCCGGGGTTCCACGATCGACACTATGAGAGTCATAGAAGATGTCGCCGCCATTGGTCTTCATCAATGTTTTGACCTCTGGACTCAAGCCGCGTTCTAGAATTCCGACCAATTGAGAAAGGCCCGCATCGCTGAATGGGTCCGGCTGAGCGAACACACCGCGTGACCAAAACGAGATCAACTCCCATTGGGCGCCAGTTGGAGAGGCAGGGGCTGTCCAGAGTACGTTGCCTGCAGTCGTACCTCCTTGTATCCCCCGGCATTCTTTGCCGTCACGGGCAATGTCAAGTCGATCACCGAAGAGGGGTCCAGTTCTGCAGGACCGGCAGCAGCGCACGGCGATTTGATGCAACGATATGCCAGCAACGCGATGAGAGTGGTCCGAGGATGTTCTGAAGAATCAACTGAAGGTTGTGGCCCGAACTGCGGGAGAGCCGGCGGATGGGCAGGCGGAAGGGAGCCCTCAAACGTAGCTCCAGCAGATACGCCGGCTTCTCCAAATGCGAGTGTCTTTCGAGCATCGTCATCGTCGATCGAATAGCCGGATGGATTCTGCGTTGGGCCGTGGCTCAGGCTAACCTTAATGCCGAGCTCGTTTGCCTTCGAAAGCAGCGCAACCAGTTGCGCATTGTTGGGGAATGCACCCTGTCCGACTTCAACACCAGCGATGCCTTTGTCGTACAGGTCCTGCACTTCCGCTCGGATTTCATTAGGATCTGCAGTTGAAGGCATGTTAAGGCGTACCCACGGCCGATCCGCCGACGGAGGATTGGAAAAGGATGCCGCACTCAGTGGCGTCACTGGATTGATTGTGGCCCGTTGAGATCGAAATTCGCCGGTTGGCTTGCTCTCCTGCCCCCACATCATGACTCCCAGCGAAGCCACTCCCGCAGCCAATAAATTGATCGCCGATGCTCTTGCCATTGTCTGTCTCCGGTTCCGTGGAATGTTCTACGGCGGCTGGTTATCTGGCAGGATATTGGAACAATCCGTTAACTGAACTTCAATGAGTTTAGCCGGATCAATTCACCCGGGCCGCCTTTGAAGAACAAGCAGAGATCGTCGGTGTCACGGACTCCGTCGAGTGTGACTGTTTGCAGCGAGTCCCCTCGATTGCCAGAGCTTGGTTTAAAGCTCATTTTGGCCAGTCTCGCGCCAGCAGAACTTCCTCTGTGAATCTCAATCTCAACGCCGTTGGGATGAATCGAGGTTGCGCTTACAGTCAGCTTCGGTCGCTGGCGAAGATTGCGAATCTTTGGATAAACCAACGAGCTGCCGTCCTTCATATCTCCCACCTGGAAGCGCCCGGCGTCAACCTCAACCACTTTCGCATTCTTGGCCTTGAAGAAGTCGGTCGCTTCAATGTGTATCGTAGCGTCGTTTTGGCCAACCCCGACCTCCGCCAGCCTGATTGGGTCATTATCTGGAGAAAGAAATTATCTGGAATAGCTCCCCAAGAGTGGCGCCAGCGGGAACCGAAGTGGTAACGGACTCCAGATAATACTGGCAAGCGTCGGAGGTAGATGTCGC
>Ga0302319_10001523_pt1 | contig 51750 bp, 38 predicted proteins | sample Bog_T0_2_FD_203319 | JGI IMG/M metagenome (GOLD analysis project Ga0302319, IMG submission 203319) | Peat permafrost microbial communities from Stordalen Mire near Abisko, Sweden - Bog_T0_2 | ecosystem: Environmental > Terrestrial > Soil > Wetlands > Peat | place: Sweden: Abisko, Stordalen Mire... | reverse complement strand
CCGACTTCTATGGACAATCCAAACTACTGGGTCGTAAAAGGCCGCCCGGAAGAGAACGACTGGGATAAGATGCTTCGCCCTGGCAAAAGTAATAATTGGCACGCCGCCAAGCTCCCGAAGGATTTAACGAAATCGGACCGAATTTTCTGCTGGTCCGGTGGGGAAGATCATCGGATAGTCGGGCTTGCCGAGGTCATCAGGCCGGACGCCGGAGAAAAGGACGGCAAGAAGCTATTTAGGATTCGTTACCTTACTAAAAAGCTATCCGACAGCCCTGGCATCGGCGAACTTTTGTCCGTTCGTGGCTTCAAGAACACGGCTTTTTCAAGGGCTGACGGGACCATATTCCGACTAACTCTCTGGGAGGGCGAAACTCTGTACACAGTCCTGCAGCAGGGGTGTCCCGACCTGGGCAACATATGGCCAGACGTGGGCAACATAGAGCCAGATCTGAGCCTGTCGCCCCCTATAAACATCGAAGACGAAGACGCCGTGACGGAGGGCGGAAGACGTATCGTACGACACCTCAGACTCGAGCGGAACCGGCAAATTATTGAGAAAAAGAAGCGCCTCGCCCGCAGCCACCTTGAATGCGAAGCGTGCAACTTTAACTTCGAAAAGGTTTACGGACCGCGCGGCAAAGAGTTCTGTGAGGTCCATCACGTGCTCCCTCTTGCTGAGAACGACCAGCCTGTCGAGACCCGCCTGAAAGACCTGGCAATCGTCTGCGCCAACTGCCACAGAATGCTTCATCGCAGCCCATGGACCACGATTGAAGACCTGAAAGCTGAACTCAAATGAGCAACTTGCCGCTCAATGCCCGCCCCATAAACGCCAAACCCTCCTTGCCCCAAAACTCATGCTCCCCGGAGAAAATTTCCTGCCCCGCCCTGTCCGGTACACCCATCACCTCGTACACTCTCTTCACCCTCGCAAAGCTCTCCCTTGTGGCCGCCACCGGGAATATCGGATCTCGATCTCCACCTTCCGAGAACAAAAATCTCGGAGCAATCAATCCCGCCACGTCATAACTCTCGGCCCAGTTCAAAATCCCCGGGACATAGTTATCCATGCAGTGCCCAATGCTCATAATGCTGTCACGATAGGTATTCAAGTACCCACTCACAAACGCCGCCTTGATCCGCGTATCCAGCGCCGCCGCGAACTGCGTACAAGTGCCGCCGCCTGAAATCCCCATGCAGCCCACGCGCCGCGCGTCCAGTTCCGGTCGCTCAGCAATCCAATCGTCCGCATCACATCCCACACCCGCCAGGCAATCATCGTCTGTCCAAACAGCAGCGCTGCCCCTGCCGCCGGTTGACATGCCGATTGCCCCGCGCCCTTCTTCATATTCGCCGCATCGCGCCGGCACCCAAACGCCATCGGCTCAATCGCCACCGCCGCCATACCGCGCTCCACCACCTGTATCGCGAAGTCATGCTGATATCCGGCTTTCGTGGTCCGCTCCGCGCCATGCTCGTCGATGCCCACAATGTCGTCCACCCCGCGCCCATGCCCGGGCACACAGATCACTGGCGCAAACGGTGCCTTCTCATCGGTCGGCGTCAATAAGTAACCGGCCACCGCTACTCCGGGCCGGCTGGTAAACACAAACTTCTCGCGCTTGTATCGCGCAAACTCGCGCACCTCAATGGTCTGCGGCCTCAGCGCCGCGCGCTCAGCCGGAAATCCGCCCACTAGTTCCGTCAACTTCGCCCGCAGCCGCCGTTGCCAAGCCTCTGCGTCCGCCTTCGTAGTGGCCGCAAATGTCAACTTCAGTGGCGCCGACTTATACTCTTCCAGCGTCCAATAAACAGGATCGAACTCCGCCTTAGGCGTCGCCACGTCTGCGAGCACTAACGGCGTCAGCGCGGCCCCCGCCGCCGCTCCTTTCGCCAAATCCCTTCGCGTCAACGAACTCTTCATCCGGCGATTATATAGGAAATCCTCTATCCTCTTCTTTAGTCGGCGATATAATCACCTAAACACATGCCCAACCTCGTCGTCTTGTGTCTAGCACACGCTGGCGTTGCTACAGCTGCGGAAAAAATTGACTTCGTCCGCGACGTCCAGCCCATCTTCACGCGCTCCTGCGTCGCCTGCCACGGTCCCAACACACAAATGGCCGGCCTGCGCCTCGACGCCAAACAATCCGTCCTCGCCAAAGTGGTCGTTCCTGGCAACGCCCCTGCCAGCGCCCTTTACAGACGTGTCGCCGGCATCGGCGACGTTGCCCGCATGCCCATGGGTGGCCGCCTCGCCGACGATCAAATCGCCACTCTCAAAGCTTGGATCGAGCAAGGCGCGCAGTGGCCGGATGAAATCGGCGCAAAAATAACCGCCACCAAAACACATTGGGCTTTCATCCCTCCGCAACGCCCCGCGCTCCCTCCCGTCAACAGTGTCGCCTGGGCTAAGAACCCCATCGACCGTTTCATCCTCGCCCGCCTCGAAAAAGAAGGCCTCACACCTTCGCCTGAAGCCGACCGCATCACGCTTCTCCGTCGCCTGAGTCTCGATCTCACTGGCCTCCCTCCCACTGTCGAAGAAGTCGATGCCTTCGTCCGCGACAAAAGCAAGAACGCCTACGAAAAACAGGTTGATCGCCTCCTCGCTTCGCCACACTACGGCGAAATGTGGGGACGCCACTGGCTCGATGCCGCGCATTATGCCGATTCCGACGGCTATGAAAAAGACAAGCCTCGCGAAGTCTGGTTCTATCGCGACTGGGTGATAAACTCACTCAATAAAAACCTCCCATACGATCGTTTCATCATCGATCAAATTGCCGGTGACCTACTTCCGAATCACACGCAGGACGAGGTTGTCGCCACCGGTTTCCTCCGCAACTCCCAAATCAACGAAGAAGGCGGCATCGATCCCGAACAGTTCCGCATGGAAGCCATGTTCGACCGCATGAACACTGTCGGCAGCGCCGTTCTCGGACTCACTATTCGCTGCGCCCAGTGCCACAACCATAAATACGACCCACTCAAGCAGGAAGAGTATTACAAAATGATGGCCTTCTTGAATAACACTCACGAAGCCAACATCGCGGTTTATACTCCTGCCGAAGAGATGAAGCGCACCGAAATCCTGCGCCGCACCCGCGAGATCGAAGGTTCGATGCAGCGCGAAATGAAGGATTGGCGCATGCGCATGGCCGCTTGGGAGGAAACCGTTAAGAACAATCAGCCTGAATGGATTGTGGTTCGCCCGGATGTGGACGATATCTCAACCGGCGGACAAAAGTACAATCCGCAGAAAGACGGCTCCTTCCTCGCGCAAGGCTATGCGCCGACCAAACATACCGTCAAGCTCACCGTCAAAACCGACCTCGAAAACATCCGCGCCTTCCGCCTTGAATTGCTGACCGATCCGAACTTGCCCCTCGGAGGACCCGGGCGTTCCACGAATGGCACCTGCATCCTGACTGACTTCAAAGTCGAGGCCGCCCCGGCCAACGCACCCGACAAAAAGAGCGTGGTCAAGCTCGTCAAAGCTACCGCCGACGTAAATCCTCCCGAAACGCAACTCGGTGGGAACTTTGACGATAAAAGTAAAACCCGCCGCGTCACAGGCGGCATCGATTACGCCATCGATGGCAAGGAGGAAACCGGTTGGAGTATCGATGTTGGTCCCGGCCTCCGCAATCAACCCCGGAAAGCCGTCTTCAACGCCGAGTCGCCCATCAGCAATCCCGGCGGCACAGTTCTGGTCTTCTATCTCAAACAACTTCACGGCGGCTGGAACAGCGACGACAACCAAAACAACAATCTCGGCCGCTTCCGCCTATCCATTACCTCCGCCGAAAATGCTGTCGCCGACCCGCTTCCGCAGAACGTCCGCGAGCTCTTAGCTATTCCCGCCGCCGAACGCACCTCCGAACAAATGCAGATGGTATTCAGTTATTGGCGCACTACTGAGCCCTCATGGCAGCGGCAAAACGACGAGATCTCGAAGCTCTGGCGCGAGCATCCCGAAGGTTCCTCCCAACTCGTCCTTGCCCAACGCGACGATCCCCGTCCCACTCACATCCTCACTCGTGGCGACTTCCTTAAACCTGCCAAACTTGTCGAAGCCGGCACGCCCGCGTATCTCAACCCCCCACCTCCCGGCCCCGCCGACCGTCTCTCCTTCGCTAAATGGCTGGTCGCTCGCGATTCTCCCACCACCGCCCGCGCCTTCATCAACCGCGTCTGGCAAACCTATTTTGGCGTCGGCATCGTCGCAACCAGCGAAGACCTCGGCACTCAGTCCGAGCCTCCCTCCCATCCCGAACTCCTCGATTGGCTCGCCGTCGAATTCATGGATAGCGGTTGGAACGTAAAGGCTATTCAGAAATTAATTGTAACCTCCGCCACCTATCGCCAATCCTCCAACTCCACTCCCGAACTGACTGAGCGCGACCCCTATAATAGGTTGCTCGCTCGCGGGCCGCGCTTCCGCGTCGAAGGCGAAGTGGTGCGCGATATCACTCTGGCCGCCAGCGGCTTGCTCAATCCCGCCATCGGAGGTCCGAGTGTCTATCCCCCCGCTCCCGCCTTCCTATTTCAACCTCCCGCCAGCTACAGCCCCAAAAACTGGTTCGAATCAAAAGGTCCAGACCGTTACCGCCGCGCTCTCTACACCTTCCGCTATCGTTCCCTGCCCTATCCAATGCTCGATACCTTCGACACTCCTAATGGCGATAGCTCCTGTGTCCGCCGCTCCCGCTCCGATACGCCCCTGCAAGCTCTCACTGCCCTCAATGAGCCCGTCTCCGTCGAAACCGCTCGCGCCTTAGCCTGGAAAACCCTGCGCGAAGGCGGCAAGACCGACGACGAACGCGTCACCTATGCTTTCCGCCGCTGCGTCTCTCGCAAGCCCGATCTAAAGGAAGAAGCCGCTCTCGAGTCTCTCTTGAAAAAAGAAGAATCTCGCTACGCCGACGGCAAACGCAACCCCTGGGATCTCGCCGCGGACGACCCTGCCAAACCACCGGCTCTACCCGCCGGCGTTACTCCGGAAATGGCCGCCGCCTGGACTGTAGTCTCGCGTGTCATGTTGAATTTGGACGAAACGATTACCAAGCAGTAAAAGGATCATTATGAACTGTCAGGATAATTTTTGGCGTGGACAAGACCCCAAACAAGTCAGTCGCCGCTGGTTTTTTGAACAGTGCGGTGTAGGAGTCGGCGCCATGGCGCTCGCCAACTTGTTGGCTGAATCCGGCTTGGCCGATACTCCCAGAACCGACCCGCTCGCTCCTAAAAAGCCGCCTCTTCCCGCCAAAGCGAAGAACGTCATCTTCCTCTTTATGGCCGGTGCGCCGAGCCATCTAGAACTGTTCGATTACAAGCCGCAATTAGCCAAGTACAACGGCACTCTACCACCTCCTGAACTCCTGAAAGGCTATCGCGCCGCCTTCATCAACCCCAACTCCACCCTCCTCGGACCCAAGTTCAAGTTTGAGAAGTACGGTCAGAGTGGCGCGGAGGTCTCCGAACTCCTCCCGCACTTCACCAAGATTGTCGATGACGTCGCCATCGTCAAATCCATGGTGACCGACGCTTTCAATCACGCCCCTGGTCAACTCCTCATGAACACCGGCACTCAGCAGTTCGGCCGTCCCAGCATGGGCGCATGGGTCACTTATGGCTTAGGCAACGAATCCAAAGATCTGCCCGCCTTTATCGTTTTCAGCTCCGGCAAGAAAGGCCCCAGCGGCGGCAATTCCTGTTGGGGAAGCGGCTTCTTACCCACCGTCTATCAAGGCGTGCAATTTCGCGGCAGCGGAGATCCCGTTCTCTATCTCTCCGATCCTCCCGGCATCGACTCCGACATTCAACGCGACTCACTCGATACGATCCGCAGCTTGAACGAAATGCGGCAAGGCGTCACTGGCGACCCTGAAATCGCCACCCGCATCAATTCCTACGAAATGGCTTACCGTATGCAAAGCAGCGCGCCCGAGTTGATGGACGTTTCCAAAGAACCGCAGCACATTCTCGATATGTACGGCGTTGAACCGGGCAAGCCATCCTTCGCGGCCGATTGCCTTCTCGCTCGCCGCATGGTCGAACGCGGCGTCCGTTTCGTCCAGCTTTATCACGAAGCATGGGACCAGCACGATAACCTAACCAAAGACATCAAAATCAACTGCAAGGATACCGACCAGGCCTGCACGGCGCTCGTGCAGGATCTAAAACAGCGCGGCATGTTGGACGATACGCTGGTCATTTGGGGCGGTGAGTTTGGCCGAACGCCGATGGTCCAAGGCGGCTCCGACGGCCGCGATCATCATCCCAACGCTTTCACCATGTGGCTGGCGGGCGGCGGCATCAAGCCGGGCGTTACCATCGGTGAGAGCGACGAGTTGGGCTTCAATGTGGTGAGTGACAAAGTCCACGTACATGACTTGCATGCCACCATCTTGAAATTGCTGGGCTTCGAGCACACGCAATTCACATACAAATTTCAAGGCCGGAATTTCCGTTTGACGGACGTAGCGGGGAACGTCGTAGATAAGATCTGTGCATAAATTATGAAAACTGATAAGACTTATGATGTGGTGATTGTTGGGTCCGGCGCCGGCGGAGGAATTGCGGCGCATGTGCTCTCGCTCGCGGGCGCCAAGATCTGCATGCTCGAAGCGGGCGATTGGTTCGACGGCACCAAGCAATCGCACATGTTCGAGTGGCCTTATCAAGCGCCGCATCGCGCAGCCTCCTCCAAGGAAAAGCCGTTCGGTTATTTCGACGCCACGCTGAAAGGCGGTTGGGAGGTTCCAGGTGAACCATATACCAGCGCGCCCGGCAGCGATTGGCGCTGGTGGCGCGGCCGCATGCTGGGCGGACGCACCAATCACTATGGCCGTATCTCACTGCGCATGGGCCCTTATGATTTCAAACCCCACAGCCGCGATGGCAAAGGCTTCGATTGGCCCATCGGCTATGACGATCTCGCGCCTTACTATGACAAGGCCGAGGAACTCATCGGCGTTTTCGGCACCCAGGAAGGCAAGGAAAACACGCCCGATGGCAAATTCCTGCCCGCACCCGCGCCGCGCGCCAACGAAAAAATCATCAAGCTGGCGTGCGACCGCATCGGCATTCCCTGCATTCCGTCGCGCTTAGCGATTCTCACCAAGTCCATTCACGGCCGCGCTGCCTGCCATTACTGTGCGCAATGCGGACGCTCTTGCGGCGTCAATGCGAACTTCAATTCGCCCGGCGTTCATATCATCCCCGCCATGAAAACCGGCAACCTGGAGGTTCGCACGGGTGCCATGGCGCGCGAAGTCTTAGTCGCGAGCGATGGCACCGCGCGCGGCATCTCCTACGTCGATACCAAGACCCGCCAGGAGGTCCAAGTGTTGGGCCGCATTGTCGTCCTCGCTGCCAGTTGTTGCGAAACGGCGCGGCTTTTACTCAATTCCAAGAGCAGCGAGTTTCCCAATGGTGTCGCTAATTCCACCGGCTTGGTCGGCAAATATATCATGGATACCGTCGGCTCCGGCGTCTCCGGCTATCTGCCGATCCTCGAAGACATGCCCCCGCATAACGAAGATGGCGTGGGTGGCATGCACATGTACATGCCGTGGTGGCTCTACGGCCAACAGAAACAAGGCAAAATGCCTTTTGCCCGCGGCTATCACATTGAATTCGGCGGCGGCCGCAGTCAGCCTGATAACGGCACTTTCGACGGCTTCGAAGATCTTAACGGCGGCGGCTATGGCCTCGGCTTGAAGCAGGAATTGCGCAAAATGTATGGCGCCAACATCGGTTTCGCCGGCCGTGGCGAAATGATCCCCAACGAAGACAGCTATTGTGAGATCGACCCGAGTGTAGTCGATCAATGGGGCATCCCGGTCTTGCGCTTCCATTTCAAATGGAGCCAGGACGAAATCCTGCAAGCCAAGCACATGCAGGAGACTTTCAAGGAGATCATCATAGCTGCCGGCGGTAAAGTGACTTCGAGCGATGATGAGAAGACCAATTGGGGAATCAGCCGCGGCGGCGAGATCATTCACGAGGTCGGCGCAACCAAGATGGGAGACGATCCCAAAACCTCCGTCCTCAATCAGCACTGTCAAGCGTGGGATTGCAAGAATCTCTTCGTCACCGACGCCGCACCATTCGTGAGCAACGCCGACAAGAACCCGACTCTCACCATCACCGCCCTCGGCTGGCGAACCTCGGATTATATTGTCGATCAAGTCAAGAAATTCAACGTGAAGGTTTGAATGAAGCGCGGTTTCTTGCTCGCGGCCCTCGCCGTTTGCGCGGCGGCCGCCGATTTACAGGTCGACCACGTCACTTATGCCGGACGCGATCTCAAGGAAATGCGCGCCAAGTTTGCTGCCATGGGCATCCGCACCGAGTACGGCGGCAAACATACCAATGGCTTAACGGAGATGGCACTGGCCAGTTTCGCCGACGGCTCTTATTTGGAGTTAATCGCCGCGATTGACTCGCGAGCGGGTGCGCCGAAGCACTATTGGGGCAAGTCCATCGACGAGAACGGCGGTCCATGCGCCTGGGCGATTCGCGCGGACCAGGTGGACGGCGTCGAAAGTGGACGCAAAAGGCCCGATGGTGTGGAGTTGAAGTGGCGTAGCGCTCCGATTGGGCCGGAGACTCAAGGCACCTTCTTCCCCTTCAGGATTCAGGATGTGACAGATAGGTCGCTTCGAGCCTATCCGAGTGGCAAGCCCACTATGCCCGAGTGGCGCGGCATAGGAACCATCTACATCGCCGTTAGGGATTTAGCCGAAGCGGTAAAACGCTATCGCGCGACATTCCAACTAGCTGAGCCCGTGAAGGGGTATGACAAGACCGTGCATGCGGACACGGCAAGATTCGCCGGAACCCCTGTCGTTCTTGCGTCCGCGACGAAAGGCTGGCTGGCAATCAGAGTCGCTCAATTCGGCGAAGCACCCTGCGCGTTTGTCATCTCTACATCAGGCGGCGCTCAAAAGGTCGTTGGCATCGCCAGCAATGGAAAATAATGGGCGTAAAGATGATAGTTCAGATAGAACACATTCGGAAAGCCGGTACCGGTAGCCAAAGGCTCCGTCCAACTTCCCGCTCCGTTCTGATTCTCGATGAGCCAGGCAAGACCCCGCGCGTTGCTCTCGCCGGCCGCCCGCAAGCCGAGCAGCGCCCAAGCCGTCTGTGAGGGAGTACTCGTGGCCGCTTCGAAACGGTGAGTCTCATAACTCAGGCAACTCTCGCCCCAACCTCCGTCCGGATTTTGCGAGGCTCGCAGAAACTGGGCACCCTTCTCCAAAGCAGCTTGCGCGTTGGGAGAACCCGAGGCGCGCAAGCCGCGCATAGCTAGGAACGTTCCATAAACATAGTTGACGCCCCAGCGCCCGTACCAACTGCCGTCGGCTTTTTGATGAGTGAGTAAGTATCCCACTCCGCGCGCGATGGGTTCATCTTTGTAAGTCATCCCCCGCCGGCACAGCGCCTCCAGCACGCGGCCCGTGATATCGGGGCAAGTGGGATCGAGCATCGCGTTGTGATCCGCGAATGGCACTTTGTTCAGCACATGCCAGTTGTTATCGGCATCGAAAGCCGCCCAGCCACCGTCGGACGATTGCATGCCGATCAGCCAGTTGATAGCGCGGCGTTCCACTCGCGCCTGGCGCTCCGCATCGGAAGCTTTCGCGTGCTCTAACGCGAGCAGCACCATCGCCGTATCGTCAATGTCCGGATAGCTCTCATTCGCGAACTCGAAAGCCCAACCGCCCGGATGTAGATCCGGACGTTTCACGGCCCAGTCGCCTTTGCGCCGCACTTCGCGGTCCAGCAGCCAATCGGCGGCGCGGCGGCCTTCATCAACCTGCAACCTACCCGCCTCACCCAGGGCGAACAACGCAATCGCCGTATCCCAAACCGGCGACACGCAAGGCTGAAACTCCAACCGGTCGCTGGTTTCGAGTTGCAATCCATGGAAGTGACGAACCGCGTCTACAAAATCCGGTTGATCCCGTTCGTATCCGAGAACATCCATCGCCATGATCGAATACATCATCGACGGATAGATAGCGCCCAAGCCATCGGCCCCGCGCATGCGTTCGAGCATCCACTTCTCGGCCTCGCGAATAGCTTTAGCGCGAACGTCTTTCAAGCCGCGCCGTTCCCAAAGTTTTAGCATGCGGTCGGCTTGATTGAAAATAGCGGAGAGCCGGTCTTTGCGAGGCAAAACGAGCTTCTTGCCGGGAATGAGAAGCTCGTCGACACTCACGCCTTCCGGCGCTGGGCGCTGCACATTGCTCGCTTGAATGATCGAGAGTGGAACAATGATGGCGCGTGTCCAGGAAGACATCTCGTAGACGAGATTGCCCGGAATGAGTAACAGCTCGGGAGGAACGCTCGGCGCAAACTCACGAGGGAACAGGCCAAAGAGACTCAAATTGATTTTGGTGTAGCTATTGACGGCTTGCAAACCTCCGAGTTCGAGAATCCGTTCACGCGCTTTCTTGAGAGGCGCACTATTGGCGTCGTGCCCACAAATCTTCAACGCCGCATAGGCGCGGACCGTGGCATTGAGTTCCGCCGGTCCGGCCGGGTAGATATTCCAACCTCCATCGGGCAACTGCCGGTCAAGCACGGTTGCCATGACTTTGGCAAGTTTATCCTTCTCCGGCGGATGCCAGCCATCCGCAGTGGGTGGGTAGAGCCAAAGACTGAGCAAAATATAATCGGATTCGAGCGTGGTGTCCGCCGTAAGATCTCCCCGCCAAAATCCGCCTTCATCCTGCAAAGCAAGCAGGCTGCGAGCGGCTGCTTCGGCGGCGGTTCGCGCGCGAGGTTCGAGGTGCACATGAGCCGCATTGACCGGAATCGCCGGCGGCAGCGTTGCGGCTGTAGAAACGAAAGTAGCAATTTCAGGCATGACATTCACCAGTCCGAGATATTTAAAAAGAGCGCGGCCCTCGGCAGCCAGCCACTCGGAAATGGCCAGCGCCGGGTCGGCGGATGACGCCCTGATGCTCGCTTCGAAATCGCAAAAGGCGTCGCGTAAAGGTTGCAGCTTTCCAGGGTCGACGCTGTACGCCGCAAGCAGCGCCGCGAAAAGATCATGCGCGCGTTCCTCGGGTGCAAGATGCAATCCGCTCACGGCCCGCAGAACCATCGCGTCAACGAGTTGCTCTTTGCTCGCGAAGTGGTACAGCAACCCGCCTTTGCTCAAACCCGCTTCCGCCGCGATCCGATCCAAGGTGATCGAAGCAGCGCCCTCCCGTTCGAGAAGTGTGAGCGTGGTATCGAGTATCAGCTCTTTGGTTGCGGCAGCCACGGCGACAACATGAGTATACCGTCCAGCCGGTACAGTTGCAAGCGAAATGTTACGCCGTCGCCTGATGCTCCCGGATCAAATAAAACGCTTTCCGCCCCATCTTCGCAACTCTCTCCGGCTCAACATCTTGCGCCCGCCAATAGTGCGTCACCAAGGTTTTTCGCGTTTGCTTCAGGTCCCTGATCGGGGTTCCACCATGCAGCAATTGCCCGTGCCAAAGGAACACATCGCCCGCTTTACCGATAAATTCCAGCCGGGACGCCTTGGTTTTCTGCAACTGTTCCTCCACGTAAGCCCGGCACGCTGGCATCTCTTCGTTAATGGCATGGATACCGCCATGCGAAAAACGGTACGGCGGAATCTTGTGCGTACCCGGATAATAGACCAGCGGACCCGCCTCCGGCAGCACATCTTCGAGACATATGGAACTGACCGCCAATTTATTTTCCACCGGCGGCGGCATATACCAGGTGTCAAAGTGATCCGGCTGCTGGCTGCCCCACATAAAGTTCAACGAATTGCAAACCATGGGCGCGCCATCCATCAGTTCCGACAATATGCCGGTCAAGCGCTTGTTCAACGCCAGATGCCGCACTTCCGGCAGTTCCAGAAACAGGTCGTTGATTTTGATAGGCCCGTTCAAAGCCTCCAGCGGCGTCTCCGCCGCACGGAACCGTTTTCCCACATAGGGTCCATGAATCACGTCGATCGTGGCATTGCCCGCCGCTTTGGGGTCCTTCACGACGCGGTCGACAATCTGATTCACCGCCTGTACTTCGTCTGGCTGGAACAGGCCGGCCAAAACCAGGTACCCGTTCTCCTCCCAAAACCGCTTTTGTTCTTTTGTGAGCTGCTTATCCCAGGGAAAACGCATTTGGTGGCAATTTTAGCAGAACTCGCCAAACCCTAGCGGCCCGCTTTCGCACCCGAAGCGCTCGAAGCAATCGGCACGTCTAACGACCCCACCGCCCCGTTCAACGCATCGCGCACCAACACCCGCAGGCTCGCCGCATCCTCCTGAACATCAATGTTCCGCCGGAAAGTAATGGCCTTGTTCTGGCTGTCGCTGTAGCTATCCCGGTCCAGCAGAACTTGGCTGCGCTCACCTGCGAGCCGCCGCCCATCCGGCCCCTGCTGCGTCAATAACAGATCAAAATCGGCCCGCCACTTGCCGTCTTTTTCCACAAAGCTGATATCCTGCGGCGCCACCGATATGTCAATCTGTTGTGAGCCCGGTTCCAACGGGTTGGCATTCACTTTAACCGTCACGCCAATCGCCGTGCCATTCAACGGCGTGGCCGCAACAAGTTGCAGTGCGTCCTCCCGCTCGGTGGGCGTCTCGCTTTCCGGGTCGCTCGCAAAGTAACTGCGCCGGCTGCGCACTTCCAGACCGTGGCGCGTCACTTGCACCTCCAGCCGATGGCTTCTGCCGTCCCAGGTGGCTTCGTCCGGATAGAATCCGAGCACGTACGTGTAGCGCGAATCGTCCACCGCCCTTTGAATGCTCTCACCCAACGCATTCGCATTGTAGTAAGCGCGCCCGCCCGTCTCGGCCGCCAACAGGTCCATGGTGGCGAATTCGCCGGCGGTATCTTCTCCCTTCGTCACCAGCCGGGTGGAATTGCGGCTCGCAGGCTTATTGGCGCTCGCCTTATATTGACTATCCACGGACAGCCCGCGCGGATCAACCGGATAAACGGCGACGTCAACATTGTTCAGTATCCTCGCAAGTCTCGTCAAGCGGTCGCGATAAGCTTCCATGTCGCCATTCTTGGCGCCTTTCGTCGAAGCGCCTTTCGCCAGCGCCTCCGCGTGAATAAATCCCGCCGTTATCGGAAACGCGCTCGACACCCAGACCAATGTTTTTCGCCCGGGAATGTCTCCCAGATGCAGCGCGATTGTTTCCAGCGCACCCAGCGTCCATTCGGTTCGAATATGTTGCGTCCCTCCCCTGGTCCCCAAGCCGCCGGTAGACTCCAGCCATTTACTCACCGTGCCGGGCCCCTTGCCGGACGACTCAACCAGTGAGTCCGAGTCTTCGCTGAATTCATGAATCACCCGCACCGCGGGTCCAGCTAGACTATAGATCGCCACCGGATCGCCCGCGTTCAGATTCTTCAGAAACTTGGGCAGCTCGCGCTTCACATAACGCAAGTCGTCCGCCGATTGCATATTGAGGGAATCGATCAGGATGACGGTAGCGGCAGCCGGCTTGTCGGTGAGCGCTGGGCTCTTGTTAAACAGCTTCAACGAATGCGCTGCGGGCCCCCCGTGGGCCGCCGGCGTTTGCGCCACCATTTGAAACGTGACCAGGCGAACCGGCTTGCCCTCATCCAGCACCACGAAATCGTCTCTCGTCAGATCGATCACCGGCGCACCTTTCGAATCATGAACCAGCACGTTCATCTGCACCAGGCGCGTCGTGGTGTGCAACGTCGCCATGCCAGGCTGCTGCCCGCAGAGGATTGCTTCAGAAACTGCAAGGAACAAGAAGAGGAAGGAACGCATGCTCCTATTCTTTCAGAACACGCCAAACCGTCCCAGTTGATTGTTTCCGATCGGATCGCGCCGCATCGGCGCCGGGAGCGTGAGCGGCTTAGGTTGACGTTTTAACCTGCTCCGGTTCCTCGTCACTCTCGCCTTTGGCCTCACCATTTCAACTTTCACCTCTTTGCCAGGCCGCCGCGGAGCCACCTGAGATTTAATCTGGCCAAGTTTCTCACGCCTGGCTTGATCCAGTTCGTAGTTTTGCTGCAAATTAAGCCAGAATTCCGCACTGTTATCGAAATACCGCGACAAGCGCAGAGCTGTGTCGGCGGTGATGCCGCGCCGCCGTCAATCAGCGCCGGAAAATATTTCACGTATACCGGCTTAATCGGACGCTTAGATTGCCCGCTGGCAATCTCCCTCACGCTGGCGGCGCTGAAAATCACCCAATACGGTATCAGCCAAAGTCTGTTACTTTCTCGGAAATTGCTGCTCTTGATTCGCAAAATCCGTAACCAGTGAAGCAATCACCGCCGCCGCCTGCATCAAATCTTCCGGAACCGCATGCGAATACGTATCCGCCGCCGAATGATGCGTAATCGACCCATAATCCAGCGGATCTTGAATGAACTGAAATCCCGGCAATCCCACACTGTCAAATGAAAGATGATCGGTGCCACCCGTGTTCCTCAAGGTTACCGTCGTGACTCCCATATCGTGGAAAGGCCGGAACGCTTCCTCGAACAACGGCCGCGCGGCATCGTTCTCCTGCAAATAAACACCGCGAATTTTGCCGCTGCCGTTATCCAGGTTCAGATAGACGTCGAACTTATCTCTCGCCGCACCCGCGGCCTCCGTGCCAAAGTGCTCCTTCACATAAGCTCTCGAACCCAGCAGCCCCTGCTCTTCACCGCTCCACAAGCCGATGCGCACCGTGCGGTTCAGCTTGATGTGCGCCGCTGTCAAAATGCGCATCACCTCAATCATCACCGCCGAACCCGCGCCATTGTCCGTCGCGCCCGTACCCGTGTGCCAGGAATCGTAATGCGCGCCAATCATCACCACTTCATCCGGCTTCGTTTCACCGCGAATCTCGCCAATAATGTTCATCCCGTCGCCATCGGTCGAGGAGACCTTGGCCGCGAGATTAATCCGCAGCGTCGGCGCATGCTTGTCTTCAAGCAAGCGCGTTATACGCGTATACTGCTCCTGAGTCACCACAAACGTTGGCGCGGCCAGCGGATCTTTGCTCTTCGGCGAACCCGCTGCCTCGGCGAAAACCAGATCGTTATGCGCGCGGTCGTCGGCGCGGATGACGGCCACCACTCCTTCGTCGCTATAAAAACGGCCTTGCTGATAAATGAAGTCCTCATAGCGGTCGTAAAGTTGAAACGTGATAGCGCTCGGCAGGTGCCCCATCAGCTTCCCCACTTCTTCCGGGGCCGTAGGCATCTTGATGTCGTCCAGCGATTTCGCCACCAGCCTGAACGGCTCGGGAGCTTGCGCCATCTCGGCGAGATCGGCGTCCGTATAGCGACGGAAATTCGGCTGTGTGCCCGGCTTGAGCGGATGCACTTCCGAAATCAGCACAATCTTGCCATGCAGTTTGCCTTTCCATTTCGCGCGGTATTTCTCAAACAGCTCTTTGTTCTTCTCAAGATCGAATCCGGAGCTTTCAAACGGCGCATATACAGGCTCGCCGCTTTCCACACCATTCGTCGGCGAACTCCACGCCAGCGGCGCGGCGGACAAACGCGAATAGCGCGGCGAGATCATTTCCACGTTATAGCTTTCGAGTGACCACGCACGGCCAAACGGGCCCCATTTCTCCGTATGCACATTCGTCAGCCCGTATTCCTTGAGCCGTGACACCGCCCAATCGGCGGCCTGCGCAAACTCCGGCGAACCCGTCAAGCGCGGCCCATACAGATCGGCCAGAAACGCCAACTGCTCCATCACTTTCGAGTTTTGGAACGCTTCCACCTTGATGCGGTGAACGGTATCTAACGGCTTTTCCTGTGCAGGCAGGCAAGCGGCGGCGAGTAATAGGCAAACGAGACGTTGCATTGTTTGGTTGTACCACTACTCATCGCGCGCTAAACGCTCAACATTCGCACTGGCGCAGTAGCGCCTTTTGCAGCGGAAAGACCCGCACCGCGAATACTGTGCCTGGCCAGGAGACCTAAAATAAGCTAATGGCAAGCAAATCACTTCCCACGATCACGCTCGATCAATACATCGCGTTCGACAATGAAGCCGAGCGCCGCGGCGAGTATTTGAACGGCCATATGGTTGAAGTTGAAGCCGCCACCCGCAATCATTCTGCTATTGTGGCGAACCTGGCACGAGAAGTCGGTCTGTCGTTGAAAGAATCGGCTTGCCGGGTTTATACCCAGGATCTGCGCGTCTACATGCCTGCGGCCAACGAATGTGCCTACCCCGATCTGGTGATCACCTGCGGGCGCGAGGACTTCGCGCCGGGCAGCATTTTGCTGAATCCTTTGGCACTTATTGCAGTGCTCTCGCCGTCGACCGAGCATTACGACCGTGGAACTAAATTCGCGCATTATCGCTCCATCCCGTCCCTCCGAGAGTACATCACGATTGCGCAAGACAAATTTGAAATTCAGCAATGGTCTGTCATCGGCCACGAGGCATCCGTGAGCCTGGCCGGAAAATGGCTATTGAACGCCACCCTCACCGATCGGACGGACAATTTGGCGTTCGCCAGCCTCCCGCTCAATATCCCCTTTCTCGAAATTTATCGGAACGTGTTCTGGGAGTGAGCCCCCCTCGCGGTGTCCTTTGCGCGAAAAATACCTCACCCAATGCTGCACACTCCGTCAAAACCTTCCGGACTTGGCCTCGTCCTCACCCATGGCGCCGGCGCCAACGCCCAAGCGCCCCTGCTCGTTCACCTCGCCACTATCTTTGCCGATGCCGGCTGGTTTGTCCTGCGCTACAACCTGCCTTTCCGCCAACGCAAACCGTTTGGCCCACCTTCGCCCGCAACGGCAGCCGAAGATCGCGCCGGCTTGCACACCGCCGTCGAGCAGCTGCGCCAAAACGCCGCCCGCATCTGTTTAGGCGGACACTCCTACGGCGGCCGTCAAGCCAGCATGTTGGCAGCCGAAATCCCTGGCTTGGTTGAAGCGCTCTTGTTGCTTTCCTATCCGCTGCATCCGCCTAAAAAACCTACACAACTGCGCACCGCGCACTTCCCGCAATTGCACACTCCCGCCTTATTCGTCAGCGGCGCGAAAGACGAATTCGCCACGCTAGAGGAATTAGCGGACGCGGTCGCGCTGATTTCCGCCCGAACGGCCATCCAAATAATCGAAAGCGCTGGTCACGATCTCAAGAAAGGCGCATCCGGCGTAACCGAACGCGTCGTCCAGGAATTTACGCGCTTCGTTACGCCCAGCTGAAGCCGCTCTTCGCCAGCGGAATCGTGCGTATTCGTTTACCCGTCGCCGCGAAAATCGCGTTCGTCACCGCCGGAATCACCGGCGGCAGCGCTGGCTCGCCCAGCCCGGTCGGATCATGATCGGTCTCGACAAAGTGAACGTCAATCTGCGGCGCTTTCGCAAATGGCAGCAGCTTGTGCTGGTTGTAATTGGTCTGCATCACGCGGCCTTTTTCAAGCGTGATCTCTTGCGCCATCAGTTCACTCAAGCCGTCAATCACGCCGCCTTGCACTTGCGCTTCGGCCCCGCTTGGATTGATCACTTGGCTGCCGATATCGCCGCACACCCAGATCTTGTTCACCTTCAGCTTATTGGCCGCCACGCTCACCTCCGCCACGTGTGCGAAGTAACCTTGAAAGCTGTAATGGAACGCCACGCCCAGCGCCGTCCCTTTCGCGAGCGTTCGTTTGCCCCAACCGGAACGTTCCGCTACCGCCGTGAGTACGCCACGCATGCGCGCCACATCGTATTTCTCGTGAGTCTTCTCGCCCAGCAATTCCAGGCGGAAAGCGATCGGGTCTTTACCCGCCGCATGCGCCAGTTCGTCGATGAACGATTGCATCACGAAGCATTGTGAATTGGCCGCCGGCGCCCGCAGCGCGCCGGTTTTGAGTGCCAGCGGCATGGCGGAAACGTGTATCGCGAAATTCGGCACGAAGTCCGCCGGAAATTCCAGCGGATTGATAGCCGCTGCCGAAGCGAAATGTTCGTTATCGCCATACGTCACAAAGTGATTGCGCCACGCGACCACTTGGCCCGCTGCATCGATGCCGCCCTTTAGATAATGAAAGCCGCCCGGACGATAGTAGTCGTGCGCCATGTCGTCTTCGCGCGTCCAAAGCAGTTTCACCGGCACATTACCGCCAATTGTTTTGGCGATGTGTGAGACCTCCGCCATATAGTCGTTGGTCAAGCCGCGGCCGAAAGATCCGCCGGCGCGCAGCAGATGAATGGTGATGTCGCTTTCAGGAATGTTCAGCGCCTTCGAAACCAGCGTCCGGCCGCGCCCCGGCAATTGCGTGGTGCTCCAGATCTCGAGCTTGCCGTCCTGAAAACGCGCGCTGCAATTGCGCGGCTCCAGCGGCGCGTGCGAGATGAACGGATAATCGTAAGCCGCTTCCAGCACCTTGGCTGAGTTCTTGAAACCTTCCTCCAGATTGCCGTCGCTCTTCAGCGTGCGCTGCGGCGCTTGTTGAGATAGTTCCAGCGCGCGTTTCGCAAAGCCCTCACTGCTTTGCCCGGCGGCCGGGCCTTCATCCCATTTCACGTCGAGTTTTTTGCGCGCCGAATTGGCCGCCCACCAGGTATCGGCCACGATGGCGATGCCCGGTTCCAGTCCCGGGTCGCCTTCCACCACCGGTCCGGTCTTAACGGTCGTATCCACCACGAACGCATGCCGGATGCCGGGTAGTTTCTTGATCTCGTCGATATTAGCGCTCACCACTTTGCCGCCGAACACCGGGCATTTTTGATAGCCGGCGAATAGCATCCCCGGCATTGTGAAATCGATCCCGAAAATCGGCTTGCCGGCGACGATATCGGGCACGTCCACCGAACGCGTAGCCTTGCCAATGATCTTGAAATCGCTCTGATCTTTCAACTTGAGAGTCTTCAGATCGGGCACCGGCATGCTAGCCGCGGAGGAGGCGAGCTCGCCGTAGCCCAGCGAACGGTCGGTTCCTCTGTGATAAACCCGCCCGTTGGTGGCAAAACATTCGCTTTCCGGAACGCCCCACGATTTGGCCGCGGCGGCAATCAACATATGACGCGTAGCTGCGCCCACTTGCCGCATCGGCAGCCAGTTGTTCGATGCCGCGCGGCTGCCGCCGGTGGTTTGCAGTCCGTACTTGGCATCAAGATCGGCTTGTTCCACCTTGACGGTTTTCCAATCCACTTCCAGCTCTTCGGCGATGAGCATCGGCAGCATAGTCTTGATCCCTTGCCCTATTTCCGGATTGCGCGAAAGCAGAGTAATCGTGCCGTCCGGCGCGATGCGCACGAAAGCGCTGGTTTCAAACGGCGGCGGTTGTTGTTGCGCCGCCGCGAACGGAGCGCTGTAAGCGCCCATCAGTAATCCTCCGCCGGATGCGGCGGTGACATGCAGGAAAGAACGGCGGGTAACTCGCATTGTTAAGCGGCTCCTTCCGTAACCGCCATCCCGGCGGCTTTGTGGATCGCCTGGCGAACCCGCAAATACGTGCCGCAGCGGCACAGATTGCCGCTCATGGCTTCGTCGATCTCAGTATTCGTTGGTTTGGGATGTTTGGCAAGCAATGCGGCAGCGGACATGATTTGTCCGGCTTGACAATATCCGCACTGTGGAACGTCCATTTCAATCCAAGCTTCTTGCAGCGGATGCGAGGCAGTGGCCGAAAGGCCTTCAATGGTGGTGATTTGCGCATTGGCAACGGCGGCAATGGGTGTGATGCAGGAGCGCTGTGGTTGTCCATTGACGTGAACCGTACATGCGCCACATTGTCCAATGCCGCAGCCGAATTTCGTGCCATGCAGATTGAGAATGTCGCGCAACACCCACAGCAGCGGCGTATCAGCCGACGCATCGACGGTAGTTGGCCGTCCGTTAACAGTTAGTTTTGTAGCCATAATTTCAAACCAGGTAAGACAAAGACCAAGATATGACGATTAGAACCAGATCACAAGTTACAGTAACGCTATGCCTTATGATCTCAATGCCGCAGCTTTACAGACGGTAATCGACAACGGCTTTCATCCCGCTTTTCCCGCGGAAGCCACGGCGGAACTAACTGGTTTAGAGGGGAAACCCGCCGCCGGGTCACTGGATTTGCGCGAACTGCTCTGGTCTTCGATCGACAACGATACCTCGCGTGATCTCGACCAGATCGAACTTGCGGCACAATTGAGCGATGGCCGCATTCGTGTCCTCGTAGGAATTGCCGACGTCGACTCTTACGTCCGCAGAGGTCGCGCGCTCGACGCCCATGCGCAAGCGGAGACCACCTCCGTCTATGCCTCTGTGCGCACCTTTCCCATGCTGCCCGAAAAACTATCCACCGGCCTGTCTTCGCTGCTCGAAAACGAGGACCGGGCCGCGGTCATCACCGAATATATTGTCGGCACGGATGGTGAAGTGAGTGATGTCCGTTCTTATCCGGCAACAGTTCGCAATAAAGCGCAATTGACCTATAACGGAGTCGGCCCTTGGCTCGACGGCACGGCGCCCGCACCCGAAAAGGTAGCCGCCTCGCCCGAGCTGCAAGCCCAGTTGCGCCTGCAAAATAGCGCCGCCAAAAGGTTGTTGGAAGCACGCCACCGTCTCGGCGCGCTAAGTTTTGAGCGGACTGAAACCACGCCAACCATGCAGAACGGCCAAGTAACCGGCCTAGTGGCCGCCCAGAAGAATAGCGCTGGCCTGTTGATCGAAAACTTCATGGTGGCGGCGAATGAGGCCATGGCGCGCACGTTTTCTGAAAAACGTATTTCGTCCATCCGGCGCGTGGTCTCGAAGCCTGTTCGCTGGGATCGGATTGTGGAACTCGCGCGCCGCACGGGCGGCGCGTTGCCCGCTGAACCCGACGTGCAAGCCCTCAACGAATTCCTATTAGAGAGGAAGCAGGTAGACCCGGCTCATTATGCGGATTTGTCGTTGTCGGTGATCAAGCTATTAGGCCCTGGCGAATACAAACTGCAGCGACCCGGCGACAACGACGGCGGTCATTTCAGTTTGGCCGCGCACGACTACACGCATTCCACCGCGCCGAACCGCCGCTTTGCCGATATCGTCTCGCAGCGAATCTTGAAAGCGCTCTGCGCCGGCGCTCCCGCGCCCTATAGCGACGACGAGTTGAACAGCATCGCCGCCCATTGCACCGAGCGTGAAGACGCCGCGCGCAAAGTGGAGCGGACCATGCAGAAGCGCATTGCCGCGGTCGCCATGGCAAACAAGGTGGGGCAAACTTTCCTCGCGATGACGACCGGCGTCTCACCCAAAGGAACGTACGTGCGCGTCCTCAACCCGCCCATGGAAGGCCGCTTGATGCAAGGCATCGAAGGAGTGGATGTCGGCGACACGCTGGAAGTCCGCCTCACCCACACCGATCCCGCCCGCGGCTTCATCGACTTCGCCAAAATCCGCGAGTTGCCGCGCTAGAAGCTCTAGTCCTGGCGCTTTGTGAGTACCCACATTCTCGACCAAATTAAATACGGCAGACTGCTGGCCGAGGCGCGGCCCCACGTCATAAGTAACGATGACGATCTTGAACGCTTCACTCAAATTGTATTGGAGTTGGACGAACTGGAGCATCCTTCTGGAGAACAGAGAGAACTCGCTGAATTGTTAACGACGCTGATTGAGCAGTATGAAGCCGAGCACTACTCTTTGCCCAAAGCCACACCAACTGAACTGATTTGCTCTTCATGGATTGCTTCTTCGACTGCCTCGCCCTTTGAAGTTTGGTCCGCCTGCCTTGCCGTCCGAGCCTCACCAGGCCAGACCCAGAAAGGATCGCCGAGGGTACCGCAGTGTCGCAACCTCAGCCAGAGACGTGGGGTCCGCGATGACCCCGCCTGTTGTTGCCGAAGCTAGGGTCCCCGCTGCTAGATACCTTCGAGGTCAAGCGGCGTAAGTGATCACCGCAGCCCGTTCTTTCCAAAATCTAATCATTTCAAGCTATGTCTATGTGTTCAAGCTGATCAAAGGCTTCATCCGTGGACGACTCACGAACCCCTGATCGCTGAAAAGAATTGACGCTCTGAACAAGCCCAAGAGATCATGGTATCTGAAATGAATCCAAGAACAGATGCCGAGGAAGACGAGCAGGACGAACGCGATCGGATGGATGACGAGGACGACGAAGAGAGTCAGAATCGCGAGAACGAGAATAAGAACAGCGACGAGGAAGATGGGCCTTTTAGCGATGACGTTTGAAGCGACGGACTTATTAGCCAAGCCATCCTCGTACAGCTTCGCTGAAACAAATACCGATTTTGACAACATAGCTGTCCGCCGCACGAAATAACAAAGCAAATTGGACCGCGTTTTGTGGAAATTGTGTGGAAATAATGCGCTGAAAAAAATTAACTTGAAAACGGCTCCAATCGGCGCTATACCTATACGCGAAAGGTCGTTCGGCATGAAAGACGCTGATGACGAAACTGTTTCTGTTTTGTGCAGCCAGCAGAAGCAGATCGCGGGTGACTGCGCTCGCTACCTGCAAAGTGTTTACCTAAGCGGCGCGAGAACCAACTTGATTTTTGACTTGCTTGTCAAAATGAGCGACGCCGCCAATCGAGCCTCTGGCCTGACTATAAAACTGGCCGCGGAAGCTACGGGGCTGAGCGAGGAAGAAGCTTACCGCTGCATTCGAGGCATCGTTTCCTTCACTGGAGACCCAATCGTCATGCAAGACGGCCAAAAAACTTGGCTTTATCAAAACTACGAACCGCGTTCAATCGGCGGCGCAGCGCAAGGTCTTGCTCGGCTGCTGCCGAAGGTGGTTATCAATGAGGCGGTCTCACGTTCGAGGAAGCGACCAGGTTCTTCTCGTCGATTAGCAGTGATGGCGGCAGCGGCAACTTAGACCTGAATCTGCGTCTGTAATGCTTTCCCCGGTCTGTGGCCTACCGCAGCGGCCCTCCCAGCTCAACCGGTTCACACTTGAAGGCGGCAAGGTTGTCGCGGATCATGGGGATGTCGGATCCATGAACTGGCTAGGCGCTCAATAGCCGTACGGTGCAGCGCCACAACCAGGATAATAATGCCAAAAGCCACCTTGGTCATAGAAGCCGGAAGGATTGCAGACCGGCGGCACATAGCCGTAGCCGGGCGCGGCATAGAAGCCGAGACCGAAGCCCCTGCCAGAGTAGCGAGGGGCGTAGTAACCGCGTCCTCCGTAGTACCTTCCGCCACCGGCGAGGGGGCCGCCGTAGCCACCCCCTCCATAGTAACTGCGTCCTTCCACTGCACCTCTGCCGCTATAGGCATGGCCGCCGCCCAAGCCCCCTCCATGTCCGCCTCCAAAACCAAAACCGTGTCCGCCGTAATGCTCGGCGGCAAGAGCCGCCGTCGAACTGAAAGCGCCCATTACGATCAGCAGCGCCATTGGCGCGATCCGTCTCATAGCCCGTTTCAAGATTTCGTTTTTCATAAATGATTTACTCCCCTATCGGCCATTTATCAGGGCACTCCGGTGGCCTTTCCCAACTCGCTCAAAACAATCACACGAGTGCGGCGAAGAGGAATTTGAAAACCACCAGATTGGTGGGATAGAACCACCGTGCCGGCAATGGCTGGAGGCTGTTAGCCGTCCAAACTCATGGAACTTCGTTCCCTGAATCAAGTCATGCTGATCAAGCCATCTCTGAAAAATCTCCGTGGACCGTATCCCCAGTCACAGAAGTTTATAAATTTTAATCACAATTTTAAATCCATGGCTATCAATCATTTACCTGCTCTCGCTGCGAAAATCGTTACACGATATAGTTCGTTTTCAGACCTTCGTTTGCTATGGTTTGGTCAGGTCCGCCCGAGTATCCCTCGCTGGCGGGCCTTTCTTTTGACCTAAACAGTATCGAACAAGGAGTAGCAGCTAATGTCCAACCGTGCCGAACGTCGCGCCGCCGAGCGCGCAGCCCTCGAAGCAGCCCGCCGCGCCGCTTATTCTTCCATGTCCTTCGCCCAACGCATGGACCCCCTCGGCGTCATGCCGGGCCCCGATTCCATCCTCCAATTCGCCGGTATCCGTCCTCAGGCGGCGTCAGCCGCGCAACCTCCTCCGGAACCCGCCGCCGTTTCCGAAGCCCAACTCGCCGCTAACCGCGAGAACGCTCAAAAATCCACCGGCCCCCGCACCGAGGAGGGCAAAGCCGCCATCCGCATGAACGCCCTCAAAACCGGTCTCACCAGCCGCACCGTTTGGATCGAAGAAGAAGACGCTCCCCGTTACCGCAAAATGGCCGCCGATTTTAGCCAGGATCTTCAACCCGTCGGCCCACAGGAAACCGCCCTCGTTCAATCCGTCATTGATCTTCACTGGCGTCTTGAATCCCTCCCCGGCCTGCTCATGGCCCTCAAATCCAAAGGTCGCCGCGAACTCCTCGGCACGCCCGAATTCAAGGGCACCGAAATCACCACCAACATCCTCGATCTCGAAGTGCAACTCCGCTACGAAAAACAATTCCGCAATCTCAACTTACAGGAATCCCGCCTCTCCCGCCGCCGCGAACGTGAAATGGCCGAACTTCACAAACTCCAAAAGGAACGAAAGGCCAACGAAGCCGCCGCTCTCGAACGCGCCACCACCGCCCACGTCGTCGCCGAGCAAACCGGGCAACCCTTCTCTTACCCTGGAATTGGCTTTGAATTTTCAAAGGCCGTTTTCGAAGCCTACTTAGCCGCTCTGACCCCAGCTAACAAGGACAACATACTGCAAAAAGCCCTCGGCAAAACGGCTTCCGCCGCCGCTTAACTCAACATTCCGGTCGTAGGGCGGCCATTCGTGCCTGCAGGCCACCTTTCAGGTGGCCAATCCGCAGGTTCTCAACCCGCCAATTACCGCTTTTATACCCGAAGTGTGTCCGCCTTTATAGGAGGGCGGACCGTCACTCGGGTCCGCTCTCCCCGATTGGGCTAGTTTTCGCCCTTGGTTGGAACAGTGGCAGCGGTGGATTGGGCGGTCGTTGTTGAGCTAGGCTGCACGTTTATACCGCTCGACATCGATTGAGCTGCGGGTCGATTTACATTCACTCCGGCGCCCCAAACGGTGCGGCTTGCGTCTACCGAGTTAGCCCCCCATACCGTGTTGGCGCCCCAAACGGTTCGCGAAGCGTTGATCGCGCTAGCCCCCCAAACGGTCCGCAGATCGAAGACGCTTTGGATGCCCCACACGCCGTTGAGATTCCAAACCGCGGAAGGATCAGACACCAAACCGATTGTGCCGGTGGAACTGTTATAGACGGCGATGGGTGACATGGCCGTCCCTTGCGCCAGTGTTTTATCGGCCAGCGCCGCGGCAATATCTAAATAGCCGGCGCCCACCGTGAAAATATCGTAGTAGCTGACATAGGTTTCGCCCGTCGTCGGATCGGTCGCGACACTGGAAGCCGGAAACGTCTTATAAGCGTCCAGCATGAGACGCGCCTTCACTTGGTCGGGCGTGATCGAAGGATTTTGTTGGATGAGAAGCGCGGCCGCTCCGCTCACTATCGGCGTTGCCATGCTGGTGCCGCTGAGTTGGAAGAACGTATTGCCTGCGATCGGCATACCAAACATCTGATAGTACGAATAGGGTGTGATGTTCGCCGGATATTGCTCCGCTAGCGCCGCTGATGTGCTGGCAAGCAGCGAAACAACCATATTTCCCGGAGCGACCAAATCCGGCTTCACCACGGCATCAACCAGGCTTGGGCCTTTTGAGCTGTAGCTGGCGATTAAATCATCGCTGCGGGTGTAGGTGCTCATTGTCTTCATCGCGCCAACCGTAATCACGTAGGGATCGTTGGCCGGCGACGAGATGGTGCCGTAGCCGTAGTTGCCCCAGGAATTGTCGCGGCCGTCGTTGCCCGCCGCTACCACCACCACAATGCCGGCCTTCCAAGCCTGTTCCACCGCTTGGCAAAGCGGATCGGTGGCGTAGCTTTCAAAAACCGGACGGCCGAGCGAGAGATTGATGACTCGAATGTTGTACTGCGGCGCCAAGCTGATGGCCTCGTCAATGGCGGCGATCACGCCACTGTCCGTGCCCGAGCCGGTCTGGTCCAAAACCCGCAAATTGACAATATTTGCGTCGGGCGCGATGCCTTTCAGCATGCGGTCGCAAGTGAGGCACGATGAGTTTGTTCCGTTGCCGGCGAGAATGCCCGCCACATGCTCGCCATGGCCATAAAGGTCGGGTGCGACGGTAGTCTGAAGTACGCTGTTTGCCGCCGTCGTTACCGTTGAAACCGCCCCGCTGAGGATGGCAGCCAGCACATTGGTGGGGGAATTTGTCGCGGTTGTGGTAGACATAGTCGAGGTGCTGGTGAAATCCTGGCTGTAAACGATGCGTTCTCTGTTATTGAAATCAGCATTCGCGTTGAGTCCGCTGTCGATCAGCGCCACGCCAACGCCCGCGCCTGTTAGCTTGAGGTTCCACGCCGTGGCGGCATTCACGGCAGCGGCGGCATAGTCCAGCCGGGCATGAACCGTTCGGTCGGGAGCGATATAGAGCACTTCCGGGTCGGCGGCCAATTCGCTTAGCGCCGCATAGGGCAGCGAGTAAGAGGCGGATGTCATTTTTGAATAGCTGCGGCGCAACGTGCCGCCCCGGGTGATCACCTTTTGGTGTTGTGTCTCGCCAGGAATCTGATTCCAAAGCACGATGACATTGGACGGCGCCTGCGGCGCGGACGCGACTAAATCCGCTGCAATTTTCTGCTTCAGGCCGACAGTTTGCGCGCCGAGGCTGAAGGCGGCTACGATAATCAGGAACATTGATTTCTTCACAGGACAATTAACTCCTTCGATTTGAGCGGACAAGAGGTGCGAAGTCCGCGCGTTCTATGCCCTTATCGGTGAGCGCTCCGCTGGTTTGACCTCGCTAGCGCCTGTACGGTACTGCTTCGCTGCCTCTCTTGGTGGGACAAACTCAGTCCGCTGGTGGTAAGCGTCACATCAGCGCCGCCGGAAAAGGCCGATATGCGATCCTGAGGGAGACTCATGCGTTTTCAATCGATTTTCATGATGCCGAGCGTGCTAGCGTTTTTGGTGTTGTCCTCCAACGCGCAAGCGCCTAAGCAAACGGCCGCCTCGGCGAGCACCGCCAAGAAGAAAGCCACGACCGCTGCCGTGCCCCACAAGGCGACGCCGACACTGACGACTGACGATGAGAAAACCATTTACTCGCTGGGGCTGAGCATCTACCGCTCGCTTGGACAATTCGACCTTTCGCCCGCCGAATTGGAAATCGTAAAGCGCGCGATGTCGGACGCCGCCGCCGGTAAGCCTGCGGTGGAGTTAAGCACTTGGGGACCTAAAATCGATCCGTTGGCAAAAGCCCGCGCCGCGCGCGTAGCGGCGAAACAGAAGACCGTTTCTAACGCTTTTTTGACTAAGGCCGCCAGCGAACCGGGTGCCTCGAAAACCGACTCCGGGCTCATTTATAAGGAAATCAAACCCGGCTCCGGTGCATCGCCGGCCGCCACCGACACGGTCAAAGTGAACTACCGGGGAACTTTCGTAGACGGCAAGGAATTCGACAGCTCTTATTCAAGGAATCAGCCGGCGGAATTTCCGCTAAATGGCGTGATTCGTTGTTGGACTGAAGGCGTGCAGAAGATGAAGGTCGGCGGCAAATCTCGCTTGGTTTGCCCGTCTGATATTGCGTATGGCGATCAAGGCCGGCCGGGAATTCCGGGCGGTTCGACCCTAATTTTCGAGATCGAGTTGCTATCCATCTCTGGAAAGTAAACGCACCTCGGGTTTCCCTCAGCGCCTAAGGGCGTGCAGTGAACTGGAAAGCTGGAGTTGTGACAGACCCGAGCTGAGATACCCCACATGGCGGGCGTACGTAAGCGGCGGTAGGTACGGGTTGGCTTGAACGGCGAAACAATCGGCATGTAAGTCCTAACTGGTGCGAAATAATCCTTCACACCCTGGTAGTCTTATCGGGTTAATCTCGCTGCAAAAATAACCAAAGAGTAAAACTCTAAAAGAAGTGCAGCGATTCTTTCGCGGAAACGCTTAACCCGTCTATCGGAACGGGAACGAAAGTCCGAAATAAGAATCATGAGCAATGCCCACTCTGTAATTGATGATGCGGTGGAGGAATCCAGAAGCATGCGTCCTTCCTCGAACGATTTACGGATTCCGACAGAGGAGCGCGGAACATCCAAGCCGGCGATGGGACCGCTGGAGGAGTTCGGGATTAACGCCGACAATTTGGCGGCGCGCCGGATGTTTATTCGGCTCACGCCACGTGAGGCCAAGATTATGGGCGACCTGATTCCCTGGGCGCGATCCGTGGCAAAGCAGGTGGCCAAAGAGTTTTATGATTGGCAGTTTAGTTTTCCGCCTACGCTGCGATTCTTTGAGAGCTTTGCCAAGCGCAGCAGCACCACGCTCGATGGCTTACGTGTCGTCTTGGAATCCGCGCAGGAGGGTTACTTCGTCGGCTTGTTCGAAGGAGCTGCCAGTGAATGGGGTGTGGACTATTTCGAGTCCAGACTAAAGATTGGACAAGTTCACAACCGCATCAATCTACCCATGAAGTGGTATGTCGGTTCTTACACGGAATTGCAGAGGATTGCCACCCTTCACTTGCGCAAAACGATTCCAGGCCATGCCAAGTTAAGCGACGCGGTGGAGGTGCTAAGCCGGGTTTTGAATTACGATCTGCAGGCGGTCATGGATTCCTTTGTGATGCGGCTGCTGGAATCGATGAGCATAGACGTCAGTGCGATTCAGACCGATCCCGGTGCCGACCGCACGGAACATATCGATCAAGCGAAGCAGGCTTTGGCCACTCTCATCGCGCAGGCCGATGCGCTAGCCGGCGACCGGCTGCATGATCCAGTGCTCCAGCTTTTCATCCCGTCGGCCGGACGCGTGGGCAAATCCTTCGCGCGCCTGCACGAATTCCTGGCAAAGGTCGCCGAGCAGGCGGACGTCTTGGCGTCCGGCAACCTAAAGAGCCCCAAACTGGAAACGTTACAAGAGGTTAGCGGCAAACGGGTGCTGGCGAGTAGCATGAGCCGCCTTTTGAAGGCGCAAAACCAGGTAGCAGCGATTGCCGAAGCGGTTGCCCGCGGCGACATGAGCGTGAAGATCGAAAGCCATTCCGAAGCCGATATACTCTCGGTGGCAATTCAAAGGATGGTTGACAATATTAAGCGCTTGGTCGCTGAGATGGGCCGTATGGCAGACGCGCACTCCATCGGCAACATCGATACCTTTATTCCGGCCGAAACCTTCGAGGGAACCTATCGAACCGTGGCGCAGGGGGTGAACGACATGGTAGGCGAGCATGTTGCGGTTAACAAGAAAGCCCTGGCGTGTGTGGCGGAATTCGGCAAGGGAAACTTCGAAGCTCCGTTTGAAAAGCAACCCGGTCAGCGCGCGTTCATCAACGATACCATCGAGGGAATCCGCAGCAACCTTAAGAATTTGATTGCAGATACCGACCTTCTATCCAAAGCAGTCGCGCAGAAGAATCTGCGGGCGCGCGTTGATGCGAATCGCCACCTCGGGGACTACCGAAAGATCATTGCCGGCATTAACAGCACGCTAGACGCGGTGGTTGAACCGTTGCGCGCTACCAGCGAAAATGCCAACACCATCGCCAGTTCAGCGGAAGAACTGACTGTGACCAGCCGGGTGATGGCGGACGGAGCTGAGGCTACCGCCAGCCAGGCGAATGCCGCGTCCGCCGCTAGCCGCGAAGTTTCTAACAGCGTCACCAACGTGGCTGGCAGCTCGGAGGAAATGCTTTCCTCCATACGCGAAATTTCGCGCAATGCGCACGAGGCGGCACGGATCGCCAAGAGCGCCGTAGCCGTAGCGACCGCAACCAATAAGACGATCGGCCAATTGGGAGATTCGTCGTCGGAGATCGGCAAGGTCATTAAAGTGATCACGTCGATTGCGCAGCAGACGAATCTCTTAGCGCTCAACGCTACGATCGAAGCGGCCCGGGCAGGAGAAGCCGGCAAGGGCTTCGCCGTGGTTGCCAATGAAGTGAAGGAATTAGCCAAAGCCACCGCCAACGCAACCGAAGAAATCAGCCACAAGATTGAGGCTATTCAGGGCGATACCAAGAGCGCGGTTAGCGCTATTGCCGAAGTAAGTTCGATCATCGGGCAAATCAACGACATTTCCAATTCCATCGCCTCGGCGGTAGAAGAACAAACCGCGACAACCAACGAGATTGGCCGTCACGTCCACGAAGCGGCCCGCGGCACGGCCGAGATTACCAAGAGCATCACGGGAGTGGCCGATTCCGCCAAGGAAACCGCGCGGGGCGCGCTCGAAACACAAAACGCCGCGCAAACGCTAACGGAGTTGGCCGCCAGAATGCAGCGCTTCGTGGGCGCCTTTGACTTCTGATCGCCAAAGTGTACAATCCGAGGCGTGAGTGATCCCTCAGCCCCAAAGCAGCGTCCAACCTCTTTAGAGTTTGACGAAGCGCGCCGCATCGTGATCGAAACGGTTCGTCCGTTTGTTCGCGAACTCAAAACCGAGCTTGTCCCGTTAGATGGAGCCCACGGCCGGGTTATCGCTCAGGCCGTGCGTGCCGAACGCGATTATCCGGCGCTCGAACGCTCGTTGCGGGATGGTTACGCCGTACGGGCGACGGACGTTCCAGGGACGCTATCTGTTCGTGGGGAAGTGCGCGCCGGCGACCAGGAAAAAGCTCCGCTTGGCGCAGGGGAAGCGCTGGAAATTATGACCGGAGCTCCGGTGCCAATGGGGGCCGATGCCGTCATTATGGTGGAGCATGTCACTCGTTCGGGTGATCAAGTTAAAATCGGCCAGTCCGCCGAGCCGGGCCAATTCATCAATCAGCGCGGCGCGGAAGCAAGGCAAGGCGACGTACTGATTCCCGCGCAAACCAAACTCGATGCCAGCCATATTTCGGTGCTCGCGGCCGAGGGACGCACGAGTGTATCAGTTGTGGCCAAACTGCGGGTCGCGATTCTAGCCACCGGCGATGAAATCGTCGCGCTAGACCAGCGTCCCGCGCCGCATCAAATACGTAATTCCAATTCCTACATGCTGGCGGCGCTAGTGCGCGCAACCGGCGCGGAAGCCGCCATTCTTCCGGTGGCGATAGACACCAAAGACTCGCTGATTCCGCTGCTCCGGCTCGGTCTCAAATACGATCTGTTGCTGGTCACCGGCGGCGTCTCGGCCGGTAAATATGATCTGGTCAAACCAGCTCTGCGGGAGCTGGGGGTTGAGTTCCATTTCGAGCGTGTGCGAATACAACCGGGGCAACCAACGGCTTTCGGCACGGCGAGCGGCAAACCCGTGTTTGGGCTTCCCGGTAATCCCGGGTCTTCACTCATCACGTTTCAACTCTTCGCGAGGCCCGCATTGGAATTGTTAGCCGGTATAAGCGACCCAGGCTTGCCCTTATTAAGCGCATGCTTCGAAGCCCCGTTCCGGCACAAAGGCGGCTTGACTCGCTTCTTGCCGGCTCGCTTGAGCGAAGACGGCCAACGTCTGTGCCACATTTCCTGGCAAGGATCGAGCGATATTCCGGCGCTGGCCAAGGCGAATTGCTTTCTGGTTGCCGATCATGATCGCGAAGCCTGGGCGGTGGGCGATAGCATCCGTGTGATGTTAAAGTTATGAAGCAGTCGAAACTGTCGCACTACAACAAGGCGGGCGCGGCCTCGATGGTGGATGTCTCGGCCAAAGCGCTAACCAGCCGCAGCGCTATTGCGCGCGCCTTTGTCGCCATGCCGCCTGAGGTTCTCGAAGCACTGCCGCGAAATAAGAAAGGCGATCCGTTTGAAGTGGCGCGCATCGCCGGCATTTCAGCTGCAAAGAAAACATGGGAGCTGATTCCCCTCTGCCACCAATTGCCGCTCAGCCATGTCGCGCTGGACTTCCATAGGGATGCCGCAGGGATTGAAATTCTCGCGAGCGCGCGGACCGTTGCCCAAACCGGCGTCGAAATGGAAGCCATGACGGCGGCGGCGATCGCGGCGCTCACGATTTACGACATGACGAAAGCCCTGAGCAAGTCTATCGAAATTCGCGAAATTTATTTGATGGAGAAGCGCGGCGGCAAGTCGGGAACATTCCAGCGCGCGTTCGATAAATGATCGAGGTGGCGATTCTCACAGTCAGCGATTCTTCCGCCGCCGGCGTGCGCGCCGACGCCTCTGGGCCAGCCCTCGCCGCGCGCATCGGCGAACTGGGTTGGAGCGTCGCCGCTACCGGCTTAGTGCCGGATGAAGAAGACGCCATTGCCGCGAAACTCCGTGAGTGGTCCGACTTGGGGCTCGGTTTGATTCTGACCACTGGCGGAACCGGCCTCAGCGCGCGCGACGTAACGCCGGAAGCAACCCGCCGCGTGCTGGAACGGGAAATAGCCGGCATCCCCGAGTGGATTCGCGCGCGCGGCATGGACCAAACAAAAATGGCCATTCTGTCGCGCGGACTAGCCGGACAACGCAAGCGTTCGCTGATAGTCAATCTGCCGGGATCGCCGCGCGGCGCAATCTTTTCGCTGAAAGTGATCGAGCATCTGATTCCGCATGTGGTCGACTTGCTGCAAGGCCGGACCGCCCACAATTGAGATCCGATACCGGCGGCGTGTTACTTTGATAGTTGCGCGTGGCATTACCCAGTTTTGCGTTTTCATCGTGGGCCTTTAGCTCAGTTGGTTAGAGCGCTTCCTTGACACGGAAGAGGTCGGAGATTCGAGTTCTCTAAGGCCCACCAAAAATACTTCCAACCAGCCTCCGTTGAACGTGCCGTTTGACCGCACCACCCGGCGGGCATATCATTGCCCGATATCACGAACAGAATCCGCGCGATATGGCTTTCGGTCTTAATTGTGGTTTGTGCGCCCGGCCCACTTTTACCCGAGGACAATCCGCAAAATATTCCTCAAACGACTGCCGCGGGCGTTACGTTCACAACGCCCGGGGATGGACAGTCGCTTCTAATTCAGGAATGATCACGGCAACCGCGCCGGAAAGCGATACTCACGTTGTCGTGTTGGACGAAAAGGCGCCGGACGCCGCCACGGCGGTGTCACAGGCTTGGACCACTTACAAGCCGGGCTTTGCCAGGCCGCTGCGGCAATCGGTAAACGGACCCGATCACGACGGATGGACCGGCGGCTGTGGGAAGCCTTCGGCCCAAGGACTATCAGCGCGAATCTTTCGCCGGCCGCACCCCGTTGCCGCTCAATAGCGAACGCATCGAGCAACTCCGCACCTTCGTTGAGACATCCATGAAGAAGCTGGATGTGCCTGGGGCCGGCTTCGCGCTTATCGATCACGGCAAGGTTGTGTACGGGGGCGGGATCGGAGTGAAAGAGTTAGGCAAACGGATCTGGTGTACGCGAACACGCTATTTATGGCTGGCGCGAACACGAAAGGCATGACAACTTTGCTGCTAGCCAAGTTGGTTGATGAGAAGAAGCTGGATTGGGACGAGCCTGTGACCAAGGTCTACCCTGATTTTAAGCTGGCCGATGATGCCGCACCAAGCAGATAGAGATCAAAAATCCGATCTGTGCCTGCACGGGGATGCTTCGCAAGGATCTCGAATGGCTTTTAGAATATAAAAAGCTGACCCCGGAATCCACCTTCAGACTGCTGAGCGGCATGAAACCGACTAGTAAGTTTGGTGAGGTTTTCCAGTACAACAATCTGACGGCTTCGGTGGCGGGCTATATCGGCGCGCATGTGTACGAACTGGCGGGCGAACCCGGCAAGGCATACCACCGCGCGATGGAGAAAGAAATTTTCAAGCCGCTGGACATGCGCAACACGACTTTTGATATGGAGAAAGCCCAGCATGGCGACTTCGCCAGCCCGCACTCTGACGACATTGACGGGCATACAACGCTGATCAAGATGGAGCAGAACTATGCGGTTGTTCCGTTTCGTCCAGCGGGCGGCGTTTGGACCTCGGCGCTAGGGGATTGGTCTCACGTGAACAATCACTGGGGCATTCCGATTGTTCATCACGGAGGCAGTCTGTTCGGATACAAGAGCGACTGGATGATAATGCCCGACGCGGGCATGGGCGCCCTGCTGCTGACCAATTCCGATAGCGGCGGGTCTCTACTGTGGCTACTCATGCGCCGCTTGGTAGAAGTTGTCCACGACGGAAGACTGGAAGCGGTGGCGTCGGTAGATGCCTCTGCTAGTAATTACCGGACCGCCGCCGGAGACTGGGCGTCGAAGCTGGCTCAGCACTATGTAAGCGCACCGCTCGGGACTATCACCGTAAAGAAGTCGAGCGACCACACGATCTTTGTTTTTGATGCGGCGAAAGCCGCATGGCAACCCGCAAAAACGACGACGGCACAATTTCATTTATCAACGCCGACCCGCCGCTCAGCGGCCTGAGCTTGTCAAAGGCGAGAAGGATGGCAAACGCGCGCTCATCGTCCGGGATGCCCAGCACGAGTATGTGTTTGTGGAGACGAGCTAGCTTATTTCTGCACGATTTTCTGAATTTCTTCGAGTTCCTTTCCGGCCTCTGCCCATTTTCCTTGAGCGTTCAATTCGCGATAGCGCTGCAAATGATCTCTCACCTGCTTGAGGGATTCAGCAGCTTGATTGGAAGAACTCACGGTGATTACCGGCGTTGGCGCACTCCCCTCGTTGCCCGGAGGCGTAGTCTGCGTGAGCGGAGCCGGTTGTCCCGTCGCCTTGCCGCCGACTTGTTCAATTAGCTGCGCCAGCGCCTGCTCATAAGTATCCTGATACGCCAACTTGTCTCCCATGGCCAGCGCGACCTTTTTCAATTGCGGCATGCTGGTTTGCGAAGACTGAATGTAGATCGGCGCCACATATAGAAAGCTGTTATCGATGGGCAGCACCAGAGTTTGCCCGCGCAGCACCGATGAGCCGCGTTGGTCCCATAAACTGAGATCCTTCGAGATGGTCTGGTCCTGATTGATGCGCGCGGCAATCTGCATCGGTCCGTAGATTATATTCTGTTTGGCTAGTTGGCCGAAAACCAGTTCGCCCAGATGTTCGCCATCGCAGCGGGCGTACATGACGCCGATCAAATTATCCTTGTTTGCCGGCGTGAATGTCGTCAGCAGCAGGAACTCGGCCGTTGTACTGCCGGGCAGTGATGCCACCACATAAGTCGGGGACACGGTGGTGGTGCCACCTTCCTGCTGGCTGGCGGTTTTCGCAAAATCCCAGGAGTCGGCGCGGTTATAGAAGGCTTCGGGATCGAGCATATGAAAGGTGCGGTACATTTCAGCCTGCACGCGAAACAGCGTTTCCGGGTAGCGCGCATGAGCCCGCAAATCGGCGGGCATGCTGGAACTTGGCTTCAGCAGACCGGGAAACAAATGCGCATAAGCCTGAATCAAAACATCATTCGGATCAAAAATGTAAAGATTCGTCTCGCCGCTAAAGGCATCAACGGTGGCTTTTACCGAATTCCGCATGTAGTTGAAACTCTCGTCGCCGAGCGAAACTTCGCGCGAATAGGGGTGGGATTGCGCCGACATATAACCATCGGCCATCCACACCAAATGGCCGGCGTCGGTCAAAACCAGATAAGGGTCGGAATCCCAGGTCAAGAAGCCAGCGATGGTACTCAGCCGCTCCATGATCGAGCGGTGAATCATCATTCTGCTTTTGCTGTTCAAGTACTCGGTGAGTAGAATATTGCCGTCGCCAAATTCAACGGCGGCGGCCAAACGCGTCAGCGGCGACGAAATCGGAAAACCGCCGTCCCCTTTATATGTTGTTTGAACATTCTCGGAACCGGAGGGATAGTTGAACTCGGGCTGGCTGGTGTCTACGAACACCGGCTCGTGTTCCGGCGTGACTTCGCTGAAGTAAATCTCCGGCGCCGTCAGCTTTAGAGTTTTGGCTGTCACTAGAGGCGGAGCATCTTTAATGAACAGCACGGGTAAGCCGTCGGTGGTGATGCGATTCGCTTCGGCCATAACAACGCCATAGCCGTGCGTATAGATAAGGTGCGGATTGATCCAGCGCGAAGCGGCTTCGCCAATTTGCGACAGTTGTAATTCGCGCGGAGCCATCAAAACCTGGCGCAATTGGCCATCAATCATGTAACGGTCGACGTCGGTGTCCTGATAGACGTAGGGGCGCAACGGCTGAATCTGCGCAATGGTGTCGTGAAACGCCTTCCAATCCCAGAGGCGGACATTATCGAGCAGCGCCTTGTGGCTGGCATAATCAATAGGCACTTGCGACGCTGTATTGAGAACAGTCTCCGTGACGCGGGTCTTGAGACCGTAGGCTGAACGAGTCGCGTCAATGTGGTATTTGATATAGGGCTTTTCGAGCGCTAACTCATTCGGCCGTACATAGAGACTGGCTACCAACGAAGGTAGGAACCAGCGTAGCGGGAAAAGCACCAGCGCGAACAGTGCCCAGCGCGGCTTTTTGGCAGCGATCAGCACGGCGCCAATCGCGCAACCGGCGATGAGTAACCACTGTAGCGGCAGAACAATGTGATCGGCCACCCAATCCACTCCAACCAGATACTGTCCATGATCTTCAGTGAGCAGCGAATAGCGCCCGAAATAAAGCTTGGCTGCGAAGCCGGCCAGCAGCAGCGCGGCCGCCAAGCGCACAAAAATCGAGTCGAAGGCATTGCGAAACGAGAATGGTTCCAATTGGAAGGCCATTTCCGCCGGGAAACGGTTGGGCAGTTGTTTGCCGATACGTTCAGCGTGCGCCGCCAGCCAATAGATCAGCAAGGAAATAATGGCGGCGGCCAGCAGCACGGAAACCAACATGTTCAAGAAAGGCAGATCGAAAAGATAAAAATGCAGTTGCTTGCCGAAAATGGGGTCGGCATATTCGTTGGCCGCGGCCGGCAATTGGCGGCCGCCAAAAAATCGCACCACGGTCCAGGAATCCACCGTGGCATTTGCCACGACGAAACTGAGAAGTGCAATCGCTACGCCGGCGATCTTCATGAGCAGCGATCTAGAGACGAAACCGAAGGCCTCGATGTCTTTGGACTGGTTCATGCCCCAAACAAACGCCGCGTAAAAAACTACAAAAAAGAGAAAGACGGCTAGAACGACTGGTATCGTGCCATACAACAGCAAGTTCAACCAAGTCTTTACCTGATGAATCTCGCTCCACCAGTTGTAGTCAATGAACATGCCCGCTAGGTAGCGTGAGCCGACAAGCAGAATTAAGAGAAGAATCGCGGCAAAAAGCAGTCCGGGGCGCCGCCGCCGTGAGGAGCCTATGAATCGATCTGGCAAATGCCGAGTATATCCCGGTTTCGGCGGCCGGTGGCAAACTAAGTGGGCGTTTCGAGAGATTGCATGCGCGCGCGGTAGCAGCTATAGTGGAGATGTGAGAGTGAAGCCGGGTTGGCTGCACTCACTCATTCCCCGTTCTGATTTCCCCAAGTCCGCTCGATCCTAACTCCGTTGTTGTTCCCAAAAACAAATGAAACAAAGGAGCAACTTGTGCGTATTTTCCTGCCTTTTTTGTGTTTGTTGAGTGGCGTCTTGCTACAGGCGCAATCCTCCACTTCAATTCCGGTTACGGCCAGCGATCAGGCGGCCATGGCGAAGCTGCAAATTCTTTTTTTCGAGCAGTCCTTGCGCGATGTGAAGGAAGACTCGGGCCGCCGGCAAATTGCGGCGCACGACGAGGCGATCATGCGCTTCCAGTTCAACCAGAAAGCCAACCGCTTCGTGGCACTGTGGGGCGATTTTGTGCAGCGGCTGAATGACCAGCAAACGGTGGATGCCAAGCTGGCCAAAAAGTTGTCGAAGGCTTTTCATGAATTGGAGGCGTCCGACGGCTGGCCGCTGCGCGAAGCAATGAAGTAATGGGGCACAACTGCAGCGCCAGGCAGCTAACCGCCTTCAAACAGCAGCCTCAAGCCCAGAAGAACACTGGCGAGCGCAGGACTCGGAATCCGTCCCGCTCGCTCTTCTAACTAAATCCAGCTTGTCGACAGTAATCAGTTGCGAAACGTTTACCACATTCGGCGCTGGAAGGTGGGTATCTCCCTTCCCTGGTGCAACATTTCCGGGTGCCGCAGCGCGACTCCTATTTGAAGTGATCAAGCAAACGACCGTGGTGGCGATGCGAGTACGGTTGAAAGTGTCGCTCTGGACGACCACGCAAGGATGACGCTCAGCGGTTGCCGAACCACGGGACGGGCCCAGATCGATCCAGTAAACGTCTCCTTGACGGATCTTCCTGCAAGAGCACTTCTCACCACCGTTCCTGCTTCGGAAGCTTCGTCTTTAAATTCCGGATGAGCCGCCGTTCCTCGGCGGTTGGTTCATCCGCGTAAGCGAGGTTCAGCTTTTCCGATACCTGCGCCTGCCGTGGGCCGTAGGTAGTCGCGAAGTGCTTCGGCCACTAATCCGCTGCGGCTGAGGCCGCGCGCGGCTGCATCCGCTTGCACCATCAACTTGTCTTCGAGGGAAATAGCGGCCTTCATACTTTCTTTCAGTTATACCAGTTGGCATACCCTCGCTTCACGCCGCATTCGTCTTCTCCTCTTCGCGCAAAAGATCCAACAACCCATGCGCCACTTCGTGAAACACTTTTCGCCGGCGATGTACAATCCGTACTGGCCGGTACAGCTCCGCCGGCTCCAACCGCAGCGCCATCAACCGCCCTTGGAGCATGTCCTCGCGCATGACTCGTTCCGGCATAATGCTGACGCCAGCGCCGTGCGCCACGGCTTGCTTAATCATCTCCACATTATCGAAACGCAAGCTGATATCCACCGTCACCTTGTGCTCGCGCAAATAGCGGTCAATCTGATCCTGTATGGGCAAATCGTCATCAAAGCCCACGAACGAATTGCCTTCAATTGCGGAAATAGGAATCGAGTGTTCACGCGCCAGCGGATGATCGGGCGCCACCGCAACCACCATCTCTTCGTCGCGCCAAGGTATGGCCACGACTTCGCGCGACGACTCGGCGTAGCTCATCAAGCCTAGGTCCGCCTGGTCGTCCAGAATCGCCTGCCAAACCCGCTCGGGGCGCAGATACTGCACTTGCAATTCAGCGTCGGGAAAGCGGGCTTGGAAGCGCTCTTCAATCTGCGACATTTCCGACAGCCCAACCGAATAAATAGCAGCCACTCGCACCGTGCCGTTCGCATGTTTCTTCAGTTGCGCTATAGACGCCTTTAACTCGTCGTCTTTGCGCAGCACCTCGCGGCAGTAATCAAGATAAAGTCTGCCGGCAGCCGTTACTTCCAAGGGCCGCCGCCGCCGGTCGAATAATTCGACGTCCAACTCGCGTTCCAACTCAGCTAAGGCTTGGCTGGCGGCTGATTGGCTCAGTGTGTGCGCCCGGGCAGCCTTGCTAATACTATGAAAATGCGCGATGTCCCGCACCAGACGCAGTATTTGAATATTCACGAAAGACCAAGTCTATCATAAGCAAATTCGATATTGCAAACCTTTTAATTCAATTTGACGAATACTGCTGTAACCGCTATACTAATAATCTATCTCCATCAAAGTTGAGGAGAATCCAACGTGTATTCAGTGGAAAACAGACCAGAATTACCTCCCGCCCAGGGCCTCTACAACCCCGCCAATGAGCACGATGCCTGCGGAATTGGCTTTGTCGTCAACATAAAGGGCGAAGCGTCGCACGACATCGTCCTCAAAGGTTTGGAGATTCTCGTAAATCTCGCGCATCGCGGCGCTTGCGGCTGTGATGCCGAAACCGGCGACGGCGCGGGCGTGCTCATCCAGATTCCGCACAAATTTTTCGTCAAAGAAACGACAAGCCTCGGCTTCACGCTTCCCCCAGCGGGCGAATACGGCGTTGCCATGTGTTTCTTGCCCGTCGAGCGCCAGCAGCGCCTGGTGTGCGAGGGCTTGATCGAGAAAATCATTCGCGAAGAAGGGCTGAGCGTTCTCGGCTGGCGCGATACGCCGGTGGAAGGCGATGCCATCGGCCGGGTGGCGCGCGCTTCGCAGCCCTATATTCAACAGCTTTTCGTGGCGCGTCCGGCGGGGATGGACAGCGATGAGTTTGAGCGCCGATTATACGTGGTACGCAAGCGTACCGAAGCGCAAGTCGCCGCCTCCGACATGCGCGACAAAAGCTTTTTCTACATTCCGTCTTTCTCCTCGCGCACCATCGTTTACAAGGGCTTATTGCTCGCTCATCAGATTGGCGAGTTCTATGCCGAGTTGCTTGATCCCGACACGGTGAGCGCGATGTGCCTGGTGCACCAGCGCTTTTCCACTAACACCTTCCCTACCTGGCAACTCGCCCATCCGTTCCGCTACATCTGCCACAACGGCGAGATCAATACCGTGCGCGGCAACGCCAACTGGATGAATGCCAGGCAAAACGTCATGTCGTCGCCGCTGTTCGACGATTTCAAAAAGCTGCTGCCCATCATTCAACCGGGCGTCAGCGATTCGGCCACCCTTGATAACGCTGTCGAATTGTTCACCATGACGGGCCGTTCCCTGCCCCACGCCATGGCGATGCTCATGCCGGAAGCCTGGGACGGGCACAACACCATGTCCGAGGAGAAGAAAGCTTTCTACGAATATCATGCTTCGCTCATGGAACCGTGGGACGGTCCAGCGGCGGTAGCCTTTACCGATGGCAAAATGATCGGCGCTACGCTCGACCGCAACGGCTTGCGTCCGGCTCGCTATCTGATCACACACGATGGGCTGTTGGTGATGGCGTCCGAAACAGGCGTGCTGCCTTTCAAACCCGAAGAGATCAAAACCAAAGGGCGTTTGCAGCCGGGCAAGATGCTGCTGGTGGATCTGGAGCAAGGCCGCCTGATACCCGACAAGGAAATCAAAGCGCAGCTTGCCGGCCGGCAGCCTTACGGCCGGTGGCTCGAGGAAAATCAAGTCACGCTTGAATCGCTGCCCGAGCCGGCGCGCATGCAAGCCGCCGACCATGGCACGGTTGTCACCCGCCAGCGCTGCTTCGGCTATACCGACGAAGACCTGCGGCTGCTCATCTCGCCGATGGCGAGCGAAGGCATAGAGGCCATGGGTTCGATGGGCGTCGACGCGCCGCTCGCTTGTCTATCCGACAAGCCGCAATCACTGTTTCATTACTTCAAACAGCTCTTTGCGCAGGTGACCAACCCGCCGGTTGATCCGATTCGCGAAGAACTAGTAATGTCTCTCACCAGCTACATCGGGGTGGAAGGCAACATACTCAGTGAAGTTCCCAAGAATTGCCACACGCTGAAAATGCCGCACCCGATTATCACCAATCGGGAGCTGGAAAAGCTGCGCCGCGTTTCGCGCGGGGAGCTGTTAGCGCATACGCTGCCGACGATTTTCAGTGTGGTCGAGGGCGAAAAGAGCCTCAAACGGGCGCTCGACGGTCTCTGCCGGCGCGCCTCCCTCGCCATTAAGTCCGGCTACACGCTTCTCATCCTTTCCGACCGTGGCGTTGACGAAGAATACGCGCCGATTCCCTCTTTGCTCGCGCTCACGGCGGTCCACAACCATCTGGTGCGCGAAGGCACACGCACGGGCGTCGCTTTGATCATTGAATCCGGCGAGCCGCGCGAGGTCATGCATTACTGCCTGCTCATTGGTTATGGCGCCAGCGTCATCAATCCTTACCTTGCCATCGAAACGATTGAAGATCTGGCTGCCAGCAAAGAACTTCCGAGTGGCATTTCGCCCGAGGCGGCGGTCAAGAATTACATTAAAGCTGTGGGCAAGGGCCTGCTGAAAGTCTCCTCGAAAATGGGGATCTCTACCTTGCAGAGCTATCGCGGCGCGCAGGTTTTTGAAGCCATCGGTCTTAACAAGGAACTGGTCGATGAATATTTCACCGGCACGGCTTCGCGCATTGAGGGCGTGGGCCTGGGCGTGCTCGCCCGCGAAGCGATCGAGAAGCACTCATTTGCTTTCCGCCCCATATCCGACGCCGAAAACGAGTTGGCGGTGGGCGGTTATTATCAATACCGCATCAACGGTGAAAAGCATTTACTGAATCCTGAAACGGTAAGCAAGATGCAGCACGCGGTGCGCCGCGGCAGCTACTCGACGTTTCAGGAATATAGCAAGCTCATCGACGAGCAAAACGAAAGCTACTACACTTTGCGCGGAATGATGAAACTCAAGACTATTCCGCACGCCATACCGCTCGACGAAGTGGAAACGGCCGCCGAAATTGTCAAGCGCTTCGCCACCGGCGCGATGTCTTTCGGCTCCATCAGCACGGAAGCGCATGAGACCTTGGCCATCGCGATGAACCGCATGGGCGGTAAATCCAACACGGGCGAAGGCGGCGAGGACGAAGCCCGCTTCGTGCCTCTGCCGAATGGCGATTCGCGCCGCAGCGCTATTAAGCAGGTAGCTTCCGCGCGTTTCGGCGTAACGGCTAACTATTTGGTGAACGCCGACGAACTGCAAATAAAAATCGCCCAAGGCGCGAAGCCCGGGGAAGGCGGCCAGTTGCCCGGCCACAAGGTGGATGCCGAAATAGCCCGCGTGCGCCACTCCATTCCCGGCGTGGGTTTAATCTCGCCGCCCCCGCATCACGATATCTACTCGATCGAAGATTTATCGCAGCTGATTTACGATTTGAAGAATGTCAATCCAAAGGCGCGCATCTCGGTCAAGCTGGTCGCCGAAGTGGGCGTTGGCACGGTGGCGGCGGGCGTATCGAAAGCCCATGCCGATTTGGTGCTCATCAGCGGCTACGACGGCGGCACCGGCGCTTCGCCGCTCACGTCTCTGAAACATGCCGGCATTCCCTGGGAGCTTGGCCTGGCCGAAACCCAGCAAGTGCTCGTCATGAACGATTTGCGCAGCCGCATCCGCGTGCAAGTAGACGGCAAACTGCAAACCGGCCGCGACGTTGCTATCGCCGCGCTGCTCGGCGCAGAAGAGTTCGGCTTCTCCACCGCGCCGCTCGTCGCCATGGGCTGCATTATGATGCGCAAATGCCATCTCAATACCTGCCCGGTCGGCATTGCCACGCAAAACCCGGAGCTGCGCAAGAAGTTCGCAGGCACGCCCGAAAACGTCATCAATTTCTTTTTCTTCATTGCCGAAGAAGTGCGCGAGTGGATGGCCAAAATGGGTTTCCGCAAAATGGACGAAATGGTGGGGCGCGTGGACATGATCGAAATGGATACGGCCGTGTCCCATTGGAAAGCGCGCGGGCTGGATTTCTCGGCCATTCTGTACAACCCGCAGGTACCGGGGCGCGTCGGCCGCCGCTGTACCATCGCGCAAGACCACGGACTCAGTGAAGCGCTCGATAATACTCTGATTGAGCGAACGAAGGAAGCCGTCGAGCACGGCACACGGGTCGATCTAGCCATGCCCATTCGTAACGTTCACCGCGCGGTGGGCGCGATGCTTAGCGGCGAGATTGCCCGCAAGCACGGCGCGCAAGGCCTGCGCGGGGATACCATTAATATTCGCTTTGAAGGCTCGGCCGGACAAAGTTTCGGCGCATTTCTGGCAGCCGGCGTTTCGCTCACTCTTGAAGGCGACGCCAACGATTACGTCGGCAAGGGACTTTCCGGCGGCCGCATCGTAGTGTACCCGCCGAAAAATTCAACCTTCGCGCCGGAAGAAAATATTCTCGTTGGCAACACTGTTCTTTATGGCGCTACCAGCGGCTTTGCTTTCTTTAACGGCGTGGCGGGCGAACGCTTTGCGGTACGCAACTCGGGCGCAACCACCGTGGTGGAAGGCGTGGGCGACCATGCGTGCGAATACATGACCAACGGAACTGTTGTGGTTTTAGGTAAAACGGGCCGCAACTTCGCTGCCGGCATGAGCGGCGGCCTCGCCTATGTCTATGATCAGAGCGGTGAATTTGTGCGGGTACGCTGCAACAAAGCGGCGGTGGATTTAGAACCCATCTTCGATCCCGAAGACGTCATCATTCTTGAATCGCTCATCCGCAAGCACCTCGAATATACCGGCAGCCCGCGCGCACGAGCCATTCTCGAAAACTGGCCGGCCAACTTGAAAAACTTCGTTAAAGTGTTCCCGCATGAATACAAACGCATTCTGGCCGTGAAGAAGAAAGCGCCCGAGAAAATTGAACTGGCAATGGCCCTGCCGGGTTCGAGCTTAAAAGCCGTGGGCGAGGGGGCGAGGTAACAATGGGTAACATTACAGGCTTTCTGGAACATACGCGCGAAATGCCGGACCGCCGTCCCGTTTTAGAGCGGGTCAATGACTGGTTTGAAGTCTATCAGGAGTTTCCAAAGGAAAAGTTGAAAGACCAGGCCGGCCGCTGCATGGATTGCGGCGTCCCTTTTTGTCACACCGGCTGCCCGGTCAACAACGCCATTCCCGATTGGAACGATCTGGTCTATAAAGATCGCTGGCGCGAAGCTATCCGTACACTGCACGCGACCAATAATTTCCCCGAATTCACCGGTCGCATTTGCCCCGCCCCGTGTGAAGCCGCCTGCGTGCTCGGCATCAACGATAAGCCGGTCACCATCAAAGTCGTGGAACAGAACATCATCGATCACGCTTTCGAGCAGGGCTGGGTGGAAGCCGAGCCTCCGCGCCGCCGCACGGGCAAGAAGGTCGCGGTCATCGGTTCGGGTCCAGCGGGTCTCGCGGCGGCGCAGCAACTTAATCGCGCTGGTCACCAAGTGTTGGTGTTTGAAAAGCTCGATCGCCTAGGCGGTCTGCTGCGTTACGGGATCCCGGATTTCAAGCTGGAGAAACGCATCGTAGAGCGGCGTCTGGAACAACTCACGGCAGAGGGCATTGAATTCAAGACCAACGTAGACGTGGGACTAGAGCCAACCGGCGAACAACTAGTCAAGGATTTCGATGCGGTTTTGCTCGCCATCGGCGCCGAAAAGCCGCGCGCGGTAGAAATTCCCGGGCGCGACCTGAAGGGTATCCATTTCGCGATGGACTATTTGACGCAGCAAAACAAGCGCACCGCCGGCGACCGCTTCGCGCATTCGGAAGAAATCGTGGCCATGGGCAAGCGCGTCGTCATCATTGGCGGCGGCGACACCGGCGCGGATTGTCTCGGCACCGCGCATCGCCAGAAGGCCCTCTCCGTGCACCAACTGCAGATCAACGGCATGCCGCCCGAGGAGCGCCACGAAACCACTCCTTGGCCGCTTTGGCCCTTGCAGTTGCGCATTGAGGCAGCCCACGAAGAGGGCGGCTTCCGCGAATGGAGCGTGCTGACCACGCACTTCAGCGGCGATACCGAAGGCAACGTACAAAAGCTGCACTGCGTCCGTGTTGGTCCTAAGCCGGCCTTGGAACGCATCCCCGGCAGCGAGTTCTATTTGGACGCCGATCTGGTGCTCATCGCCATCGGCTTCTCTGGTCCCGTCAGGCAAGGCCTGCTCGAACAACTCCCCTTTGAATTTGACAAGCGCGGCAACCTGGAAACCGATGCGCATTTCGCCACCTCGGTGCCCGCTGTTTTCTCAGCCGGCGATGCGCGCCGCGGCCAGTCGCTGGTAGTCTGGGCAATCGCCGAAGGCCGCAAAGCCGCCCATCATATTGACCGTTTTCTCATGGGATCAACCCAGCTGCCTGTCTAAAATACAATGCGACCTGTTGTTATCTCGCTGTTGCTTGCCGCGTCCGCCTGGCCCGCCGATTTGAGCAGCCTCTACAGCCCGGAGCAACTGGAAAGCCAACGTGTCCGCTTGGCCAAGGACGTCGATCTCGTAATCGCGCAGGAAATTCAGCCATTCCTGACGGATGCGCAAGCGCGCACTTTCGCCAACATTCAGCTCGATCTCCCCCCGATGGTTGGTCCGGCGGTAGGCCCGTTCGATTTCTACTCTGCCAAAGCGGGTCACATCACACTGCCTCTGCTAACTGTGGCGTTTATCGAAGAAATGTCGGAGGCGTATTCATGGTTGTGGGCAAACCGCTATAGCTCGCAGACAGTGGACGAATATCTCGGCATGTTACGCAACCGAGCACCTGCCGATTTTCCCAGCGGCCACTACCCTGCGCCGCTCGCAGCCTTGCATATTCCGCCCAACGCCATGAGCGATCCCACCGTCGCCGGCATGGCCGCCCGCGTCCGTGGCACCACTCTGTCTTTCATCCTGCTGCATCAATACGGACATCTGAACTACCGGACTGCCGTTGAGGAATCGGTCTCCAAGCACGAGCACGCCGACAAGGAAGAAGAGCTAGCCGACGCCTTCGCGCTCGAAGTCATGAAGAAAAATTCCGAACCCCCGGCCGGTCTTTTGATGCTCATTCACGGCCTGCTGTACTTACCTTCGCAGGCACCCAAAGATCATCCAGTCAGCAGCCACCGTTTGAACGCCATGGCGGACTATCTGGAACTGCGGGTTAGAGAGTTCGCGGCTGGCCGCACGGACGCCCGGCTAGCGGCGGTTGCGATCGGCTCGCTCGCCAGCCATATTCGTAAATCGGCGATTTTCTTATCCGACTCCACCGGCCAAAAACTCTGGGCCGAAGATTCCCGCCAAATCACGATTGCGAGTCTGACGCCCCGGCGTATTGCGCAGTAGCTTAAATTTGTTCGCTGGTTCAGCCTGATCCAGCGCCAGTTTAGAATGAAAGGGCAGGATGCAAGTTCTCGAAGCTGGAAAAAACAAATATCTGTTGCTGGAGTTGGACCCCGAATCCATCGGCACCATCGCGCGCCAAGCGGGATTTGATTTTAAGATGGACGACCGCGGTCGCGTGCTCTCGATCGAGCTTTCCGCTAACGACCGGCAAGCGCCGCTGCTGCTTTTCGACGCCGCCGACCCCGGGAACCTCGGCTGGTTTTCGCGTTGTCAGTTTTATGTCGACGGCAAATCCGGCAGCGTTTTGCAAACTCCTCTTTGGCTCGCTAACATGAAAGATCGTTCGGGGCGCACCTTGCCTCACAGCGTGCGCGTGCAAATCGCCAAGGAGCTGCCCGGCACGTTTCGCATGCCCGGCAGGCAACCGGTTTCGGAGCAAGTCATTTACGCCGTGTTCTTCAACTTGCTGAATGCTTTGCTCAACACCGGCGTGGGTGTATGTGGCGGCCCCATTGTTAAACCGCTGGCCGGCCGCACCGAAACCGTGGGACCCAAGAACTAGCTTTCTAGCGCAACCGCTGTCTTTGTCTTGCTACCCGGCGGGCGGCCACGTCGTTTGGGTTCGCTGGCGTGGCCATTTCCATTCAAGTCCTCTGTGTCCTCTTCGGATAGCAGAGACGTGGCGTTAGCCGCATCCTTCAACCAGCCCGGTGGCCGCCCACGCCTCCGCCCACGGCCACGAGCCAGCCGCTCTAAGGTCAAAATCGCTTCCTCAATTTGCTCTCGCTCCAGCCGAAGCTCGGCGAGCATCTTATCCACGTCCAAAATTGCCCCTCCACAAAACTTGAGTTGACTACCCCGAATAGCGTCTTTATAGCGTCTTTTTAAGGAGCGCGGAAATCTCTCCTTAACAGTCGATTTAGACGAAGTTTACAGGCAACAAGGTGTGAATTTCAAGGTAAGTGAGGTTTCAAGAATCGCATTTAGTCCTAGAACTAAAGACGTATTATAGGGAGTTTCATCAATTAGACAGAACCCGCCCGCTTTTTCCAATAATAATAGAATGGTACTCCTAAAGCCATTAGAACCAATCCCATAAGCGACTCTCGCGGACGCGTATTCAGAGTACTGAGCAAGAGAAAAGCTGCCACAATCACAAAAAGTACTGGCACGAGTGGATAACCAACTGTCCGGTACGGGCGCACTAAGCCGGGTTGTTTTTTACGTAAAACAAAAACCGAAACTGCGGTCATTAAGTACAAAATCCAGCTTCCAAATATTACAAAATTGTATAAGTCGTCATACCAGCCGCTCAAAACCACGACCGACGACCAGAGAGAAAGCATGATAACCGCATTCCCGGGAGTCAGGAATTTAGGGTTCACTTTACCGGCTGTTTTGAAAAAAAGCCCGTCGCGCGCCATGGCATAAGGCACCCGCGATCCCGTCAGAATCGAACCGTTCAAAGCCGCGAAAATCGAGATGAGCACGGCTATGGAAACCAGCGCCGCCGCAGTCTTGCCATACAGGTGCTGCATCATGGTAGCCGCCAATCGCGGTGCGCCGGCCACTTCCCCTGGCGTCAGAACGTAAAAATACGCGACGTTTACCAGTAAATAAGTGGCAATCACCGCCATGGTGCCCAAAATCAAGGCCCGCGGCAGATTACGCCCCGGATTGCTGATCTCCGAAGACACCATCCCCACGTTGTTCCAGCCGTCGTACGCCCACAGCGCGCTCACCATCGCCGCGAAGAACCCAGCCACCCCGCCAATACTGGGAATGTGTTGCCCAAAGTGCGAGTAATCCCCTTGCCCGGAAAATAATCCGACCGCGATGATCCCAAAAATCAGCAACAGCTTTACGCCCGTCACGACAATCTGCAGATTGCCTCCGGACCGCACGCCCAAATAGTTAACGCCCGCAAGAATTAAAATCACGCCAATAGCCACTAACTGCCCGTAATGAATTTCAAAGGCTGTATGGTTAGGTCCGATCATGAAGGGCGTCACCACCACGGGTTGCGCCAGCAGAGGCAGAAAAACCGTTAGGTACGTGTAGAAGCCGGCCGCCAGAGTCGCAATTGATCCGCTCTTCGCCACCCAGAACTGCGTCCAGCCGTACAAATAGCCCCAAAAAGGCCCATATGCGGCGGTCAGGTAAACGTATTCGCCACCCGCCTCAGGCATGGCCGCCGCGAGCTCGGCCCAAGTGAGCGCGCCAAACAAGCTCAGGATGCCCGCCACCACCCAAACCACGAACAGCATCTTTACCGAGCCGACTTTCGAAATCATGCTGGTCGGCACCAGAAAAACGCCGCTGCCAATCACCGTGCCAACCACAATGGCTGCCGCGCTCCAGATACCAAGGACACGCTGCAGGTGCGGCTTCGCGCTTGCGGTCGGATTAGTCGCCATAGTTTTGTAAAGTCTTCGGCAGTACAAAGCTGGCGACATAGCCAACTGCAAACGTCGTAAGGGAACCTATCAGAACGTACCATGTATAGGCCACTTGGGTGCGCAACGCCAGGGTAGCGATAAAGCCGGCGCTCATGCCGGCAATCGCCGCCCACTCGCCAGGGCGTTTCGTCAATACTCCCAAGAGAAACACTCCCAACAGCGCTCCATAGAGCACCGATGCAATGGTCAAGCCTGTTTCGAGAACACTGCCCCAATGCCGCGCCGCCAAGCCGACTGAGAACAGAATCACGCCCCATCCAACCGTCGACCAGCGTGCCAGGTGCAGCAGACGCGCCTCGGGGGTCTGCGGGCGCAACGGCCGCAAAAAATCCATGATAGTCGTGGAAGACAGAGCGTTCAGCGCGGCACTCAGATTCGACATCGCCGCCGCCAGTATGGCCGCAATCACCAGTCCCGCTAATCCCACCGGCAAATGATTCCAGACAAATTCCGGATAGGCGCGGTCGAGTATTTTTGGGGGCCCTTGGCCGCTATCGTGGTCGTAAACAAACAGCAGCACCCCGATAAATAAAAATAATCCGAACTGAAAGAAAACCACCACCCAGCTGGAAAAGAGCGCCAGCCGGCTCTCGCGCAGATTCCGCGCCGAAAGCAAGCGCTGCACCAGCAGTTGCTCCGTTCCATGGCTGGCGGTTGTCAGGAAACATCCGCCCAGCAAGCCCGACCAGAAACTATACTTATTCTGAAAAAAAGCCGCCGTGAACGCAAAATGAAAATCGAAAAGTTGGAATTTGTGAGCCGCTTCTCCCATTGCCGCCGCATGTGGCCAACCGCCCGGAATCAACTGCAGAATCAGAAAGAAACTGGCCAGCGCTCCGCCTACATATAGGAACATCTGCACGACATCCGTCCAAATCACCGCCGTCATCCCGCCCTCAAATGTATAGAAAAGCGTCAGGCATACAATCACCGCAATCGACAAAATCTCATTGCTGCCCAGCACAATGGAAATCACAATAGAAACCGCAAATACCCGCACGCCCTCCGCCAGCGAGCGCAGCAGCAGAAATACCCCAGCCGTAAATTTTCGGATGTGCGGACCGAAGCGCCGTCCCATCAATTCATAAGCGGTATACATTTCACCGCGAAAATAATGTGGCAGAAATAACAATGAAATGACGATTCGGCCCAGCAGGTAGCCCAAAATGAATTGCAGAAAAGTAAAGTTGCCGGCAAAGGATATCGACGGCGTGCCGATCACTGTTAAAGTGCTGGTTTCAGCGGAAACAATGGAAAAGGCGATCGCCCACCAAGGCGCGCCGCGCCCGCCCAGAAAATAGTTTTTTACCGTCGCGTTCTTGTCCTTGAAACGCGCGCCGAACCAGGTAATGAAGATCAGGTAGCAAACAATCACCGCCAAGTCCGCAATATGCATGGTTTAAGAGGCTGAATCTTGTCAATATTGAAATGGGGATGATAGCATGCGTTGTAGGTTACGCTAGTTTAACGGTCGGCGCTGGAACTGGCCAAGGCGGATTGACATCCAACGGAACGGAAAAGAAGAAGTCGTGAAATATGATGTATACAGTTGCGAGCGGCGCTAACGTTCGTTATACTCCGGCTTTGTGACTCAATGCAGAGTTTCATGGTCACGGATGTTGTCGGGCAAGTTCGAACCGGCTGTAGCTAACCTTCGGCGAGTAGAGAAACCGCGGAAGCATTCGAATTGTAGAGTTTAAATATGAAGAATTCCTCTGGGGAGGTTATCGTGGATTTTTGCTTTCGAAGCGCACAGGGCAAGGCGATCAAGAATAGGCAGCCCCTTCGCGCGTTCCTAAAAAGAGCGGGCCGGATCATACTCGCTGGCGGCGCTCTCGCCTTTATTCCCAGCTTCGTGACGGCTCCTTGCGCCCACGCGCAAGATCAAAAGCCGCAGCCGAATTGGAAGGATCGCGACGAATATGACGCTTTCCAAAAGGTCCAGACCACCACCGACCCCAAGGGCCGCCTGGACGCCTTGAAGGCATGGGAAGACAAGTATCCAACTTCCGAATTTGTCGCCATGAGGAATCAATATTACTTGGACACCCTGTCCCGGCTAGCGTCTTCGGACCCCAGCCAGCGCCAGGCTCTCCTCAACAAAGCGCAAGATGTCCTCAAGACCGATCCGAAAAATGCCAATGCTCAATATTTGATTGCCTTATGGGGTCCCATCGTTGGTGGCGCAAGCCCATCGCCCGATCTCGCAGGCCAGGTTGAAAGTGCCGCCCATGCCTTTATAGGAGACTCCGACCAAGCCTTCGCAGACGCCAATAAGCCGCCCAATATGTCCGCCGCCGATTGGACAAAGGTAAAGGTTTCCCGCGTCGCACTGGCGCATAACGCCTTGGCGTGGGCCGCCGCCTCTAAGAAGGATTTCCCAACAGCCGAAAGCGAATATAAGGAAAGCTTGACCGTCAACCCCGATTCCGGCCAAACCTCCGCTCTCTACGCCCGCATGCTTTATGAAGAGAAGGACGACAAAAAATACCCCGAAGCTCTCTTCCAATACGCCCGCACCGCGCAATATTCGGGCCCCGGACCGGCGCAATCCGCCACCGGCCGCCAGCAGGCTTTGGATTTCTTCAACAAGCTCTACAAAACCTACCATGGCAGCGACGAAGGCAAGGATCAGGTCTTAGCTGAGGCCAAAACATCGGCCCTGCCGCCCGCCGGCTTTACCATCAGCAGCATCGCAGCGAAAATGGCCGCCGATGCCGATGCCACTAACGCTCGCATCAAAGCCGATCCTTCATTCGCCCTCTGGTATTCCTTGAAAGTCAATCTCACTGGCGATCAAGGTCCGGCGTTCTTCACCAACAGCGTGAAGGATTACGAACTTCCCGGCGGCGCAAATGGCGTCAAGAACTTCTCCGGCACCATTCTCACCGTCGAGCCGGCC
>Ga0302319_10001520_pt1 | contig 51827 bp, 55 predicted proteins | sample Bog_T0_2_FD_203319 | JGI IMG/M metagenome (GOLD analysis project Ga0302319, IMG submission 203319) | Peat permafrost microbial communities from Stordalen Mire near Abisko, Sweden - Bog_T0_2 | ecosystem: Environmental > Terrestrial > Soil > Wetlands > Peat | place: Sweden: Abisko, Stordalen Mire... | reverse complement strand
GGAACGGCCCGACTCGGTCCCGAAATTCTCGCCAATGCGCACGCCCGCGAGCTGCTCGTAGGGAATGTCATCGAGCAGGCGGTAGACCTGCGATTCGGCGTGGAGGATCGCGCTTTGCGCGCGCGCACGGAGAATATAGAAGAAGATGAAGGCCGGTACGGCAACGAGCAAGCCCGACATCGTGGCCACGAGCACCTCGCCGATCTTGCCCGCCAGCAGGGAGGGATTCTGAATGCCGTTATCACCCAGGGCCTTGAAGGCGCCGATCATGCCCCAGACCGTGCCGGTCAATCCGATCATCGGGGAAACCACGCCGATGACGGAAAGATAGGTCGTGTTGGTTTTCAAATCATTGGCCTCCCGCAAGGCCGTCTCTTCGACGATGAATTCGACCGCGTCCTTGCTCCGACCGATCCGTTCCAGTCCGTTGCCGAGCACGTTGCTTAAAAAGCAGGGGTTGGCCTTGCAGATGTTCCAGGCTTCCTGGTAATTGCCCGATTTAAAGGCCTCCTTGAGCCGGGCGATCAGGGCCGGAGGCGCCAGCTTCCTCGCGCGGAGAATGACAAAACCTTCCGCCGAAAACCAAACCAGGCAGACCGATGCGAGGCCCAGGGCATACATGACCGGACCGCCCTGCTGGACCATGTCGATGAGACGCGTCTCCTTGACCGTGCCGGGGACGACGGGAGCGGAGCCAGGGGCCGCACCGGGAGCAGCCGGAGTGGCGGCTGGCGTGCCCGCTTCTTGCGCCGCGAGGGAATTGAGAAGAAAAGAGGCCGTGAACAGGATCAAGGCGAACAAGCCGGATTTCAGCGCGATGGATCGGTGGAAGGGCATAATCAAAAGAGCGTGCGTTTCGTGGTTGTGCCGGAATTGCTATTCGATGCCAAGCCCAGGGTTGTGGTCACGCAAAGTCTGGGCGAGTTGATCGGCTTGGGCCACAAGATTTGGGTTTTGATAAAACATCGTCTTGACGGTCAGGAAAGCCTCGAGGGCCTTCTGCGGTTTTTTTTGCGCCGCCAGGGCTTTGCCGTAAACCAGGAATGCCTTGGCATAAATCGCCCCGTCCGCGGGCGAAGGCGCGATGTCTTTATTTGCCTGATCCACGATCGGTTGCACCACGGCAAGTGCTTCGTCAATTCGACCTGCTTCAAAACTCAACTCGGCCTGGCTCGCCTTGGCCACGTTCTCATAAACACTGTTGGGATAGAGCAGCCCGATCTGGTTGTAAATCGCCTGCGCTTTCTCCACCATCCCCACTTGCGAGTAGTTGTCTCCCAATTGCGCCATGGCATCAACGACCCAGGGCGCAGGCAGACCGGCAAATTGTTTAACCACAGGTTCCAGTGTACCGATCACCACGCCGGGCGATACTCCCGGCTTTTGCACCTTGATGACCTCTGCCGGCACCGCCATCTTGATCGATTTAACGTCTGAAAGATAATAGGGAACCCTGGAAATGCCCCCGCCGGAGGTGGAACCTTGCACCATGACCTGGTCGCCGCTCACACCAATAATCTGCCCGGTGATGATCGTCCCATCGGTCTTCACGATTTGATCATCCGCCATGACGCAAAATCCCATCAAGGTCAGGCAGGCAAGCGCAATAATCGTGGCAGGCCCCATCCGTTGGCGAAAATATAAAGGGCCTATCACCATTAAAACAATTTAGCACCATTTGTCGTTGGTACGTCAATGGAAACGCAACTTTTCCCGAAAAAAATCGTTTAAACATTTCCCTTTGATCCTTGTCCCGGCGTAATCTTAAACGGAGACGGTTAGCCGTCTGACAAATCCTGCTGTAGATTCGAAGTTCTATGATTCTCGTTACTGGCGGCACCGGATTTGTCGGGCAGGAGGTGGTCGCCAAGCTCCTTGATCTCGGCCATCGCGTGCGGCTGCTCGTGCGCCATCCTCAGCGAGCCGGCCGTTTCGCTCGAGACCCCCGGATCGAACTTTACCAGGGTGATGCCCTCCAGCCGGAAACACTCACCGCCGCCATGACCGGAGTGCAAGCAGTTATCCATCTCATCGGCATCATCGCCGAGACCTCAAAGGTCACTTACGAGCAAGCCCACACGGAAGCGACCCGCAATCTTCTCGCCGCCGCCCGCAAGGCCGATGTCACCCGGTGGATCCAGATGAGCGCCATTGGCACGCGCATCCATGCCAGTTCGCGTTACCACCAGACCAAATGGCAGGCGGAGGAACTGGTCCGCCACAGCGGGCTCGACTGGACCATCCTGCGGCCTTCGCTGATCTATGGATACGATGAAAACGACCGACTCCTCAACTTGATCCGGCTCGCGCTTTCCTGGCCGCTCGACCTGCTTCAGCTCTATTCGTTCCCGCTCCTCGATGGCGGCGCGGCGCTCATCCAACCGGTCAGTGTCCGCGAAGTCGCCCACTGCTTTGCGCACGCCCCCGCCAACGAAGAGGCCATCGGCCAGACCCTCGACCTCGTCGGCCCGGTCGCCTTTTCGTGGCTGGAGATGGTGCTCAAAATCGTGGCCGCCCTCGGCAAGAAAGGCCTCTATGAGGAAGTGCCCGTGCTGCTGCTCCTGCGCGTGCTGCTTTGGCTGGCGACGATTCTGCTTCCCTTCCTGCTAATCGCGGGGGCGGCCACGGACGAGATCACCCTGCCTCCGGCCGAACTGGGCGCGGGACTCTGGGTGATCCTGGTCGTCCTTGCCTTCCGCTGGCGCACCACGCTCCTCTTCGGCATCCCCGGCGCGCCGTTGGTCCTCCTCGGCGAAGCCCTCAATACCTTCGCGCCCCGCGCGCTGCGATTCAGCGAAATGCTAAAAATGGCGAGGGAAGATAACACCGGCGATCCCCGGCCCGCCGCGAGAACCTTCGCCTACAAGCCCGAATCTTTCGAGCAGGGTCTGGCCAGGATTCTCCGATAAAGACCCCAGTCTGAGACCTCTACGAAAATCCTCTTTCCTTCGCGCAAAGCCGGAGGCTTACAACAATCCTAGCCGGTGGTTGAGTCCCGGCTTGGCGGGACGATACCACCGGAAAATGACCGCAACGATCGCTACCCCGGAGGGGTACCACCTCTGGGCTACCCCTTCGGGGTATAGGGCCTTCTGCCACCGATCCGGTGGTATCCCCATTCGACTTCGCTCAGGGTCAACCACCGGCTAGGATTGTAAAATCCCTTCGGGATTGCTGATCTTGATATGGATCAACTTTCGCAGAGGTCTCAGTATGTCACGGCGGTCGTGGGTCTTATCCCGTCCGATAAGTCGTTTTCTTTCCCGCCATTTTCAGGCATGTTCGCTTTCCCTCGTTTATGACCCGCCTCTGCCATTACGTCCTCATCGGCTTCGTCCTGCTGGGCGCCGTCGTGACCGCGCGCGCCGGGATGACGCTCGACACCCCCTATACGAACCGCGGCAAAACCGATTTCGACAACGTCTTGCAACTCATCAACCCCTACGGCAGCTGGTCGAAGCTCAACGGGAAATGGGCCTTCACCCCAACGGATCACGAGGCACCCTACACCGATGGCCGCTGGATTTACACCGAGTATGGCTGGTACTGGAAGGGGCGTTTGCCCCATAGCTGGGTGACGGAGCACTATGGTTACTGGAAGCGCGGCGCGAATAAAGTCTGGTCCTGGTATCCGGGGTCTTACTGGCTGCCGGAAATTGTCGAGATCCGAGCCAGCACGAAATACATCGGCTGGCGTAGCGCGGAGGTCGACGAGGATGGCAATTACATTGAAAAACCGATCGACCGTTACAGCAAGCCCGACGAGTGGACTTTTGTCACGCTCGCCCAATTCGCCAATCCGATCACCCCGGATCTCGTGGCCAAACCCGAGGTGGCGGAGACCCAACTCGATGAGTCGAGCGATTGCCGGCATACCTATCTCACCTATCGCGAAATTGATCGCCCCGGTCCCCACCCCGCCGATTTTGCCGATCTCTGCCGCGATGGCGGAATGCTGGCGCCGGTCAGCTTGCATGACAAGGCGTCGGCCATGATCCCTCCCGCCCGGAATGTGACGGCCAGTTCCGTTGCCGCCATCATGAATGGCACCAATGCGCCTGCGCTCCTCGGCGCTCCCGTTGATCCTGCTGCCGATACACGCAAGGTAAAGTACTGGATCACGATGAGCCTTCCGACGTTTTGGACTTCACCACCGCCCGATGCCAAGCCGGAGGAGATTTACCTCTACCGCCCCGATTTCTACCAGGACAATGATGGCATCGCGCGACGTATCACGCTTTGGTTCAACCCGCAAACGCGGACCTCACTCAAGGACCTGCTGGGGGAAGTTCCCCCGGGTGGAAATAAGACGGTGAAAAATGCGCCTTCCGGTCCCGACACACCGGCCATTCCTGCCTCCGCTGGTGATCCCTTTAGCAGCCCTCTTGATCAATCGTATGTTCCCAGTCCGGCCAACGCGAACCATCCGGGCAATTCCTCAACTAAAAGCAAAAGTCCCGCTCCTTCCGGCCTGAATACTTCGGCAACTAATCAGAATTAATAGGCCTTAAACCGTCTTCGGCGGCGTGACCATCGAAGTCGAGGGGGCGGTCGTCATCGAGGAAGAAGAGGTGCCTCGGCCATCATGGGCCGTGATCACGCGCGCGCCCTGGCGGCGAGTGAAGAAAGCCCAGACCCAGCGGATGACCACCGTCAGCTTGTTGGTAAACCCGACGAGGAAGAGAATGTGCACACCAAGCCAGGCCAGCCACGCCAGGAAGCCGCTGAATTTGATCGGCCCGATCATGGCGACGGCGCGCGAGTGGCCGATGGTGGCCATCGTCCCCTTGTCCCAATAGGCAAACGGATCGCGCTGATCGGGACGCAGGTTGGTATCGGTCAGCTCCGTTTCAATCGTCTTGGCCACGAACTGGCCCATTTGGATCGCGGCGGGTGAAACACCCGGAACCGGTGTGCCGTCCTTGTTGAGGATGAAGGCGATGTCGCCAATGGCGAAAACTTCCGGGTGACTGGGAACGCTGAGATCGGGATTCACCTTGATGCGGCCCGCGCGGTCGATATCGACCCCGAGCGTGCGCGTGATCGGATTCGCGCCGACGCCCGCGGCCCAGACAATAGAGGCGGCGCTCAGGGTCTCCAGCGCGTCGGGCTTTTCCTTGGCCGAGACGACGACGCTATGCTCCTTGATGTCCTTCACCATCGTGTTCAGGCGGACTTCCACGCCGATGTCTTCCAACTGGCGCTGGGCGCTGGCGGAAAGATCGCGCGGCAAGTGCATCAGGATGCGGTCGGCCGCCTCGACCAAAATCACCCTCACTTTGGTCGGGTCGATCTTGCGAAAATCGTGGCGCATGACGAAACGACCCAGTTCCTTGCAGGCACCGGCGAGTTCGACCCCGGTCGGTCCGCCGCCCACGATGACGATGGTCATCAGTTTCTTCACTTCCTCGGGGTCTTCACTGAGCTCGGCCTTTTCAAAGGCGAATAGAATTTCGCGACGGATGCGCAACGCGTCGTTGATCGATTTCAAACCCGGCGCGTGCTCCGCCCATTCGGGATGGCCGAAATAGCTGGTCACACCACCCAGCGCAATGATGAGGTAATCGTAGTTGAGCGTGCGATCCGACATCACCACCGTGCGGGTCTTGAGGTCAATGGCCTCGACCTTGCCCAGATGGACGCAGATATTTTCCTGGTCGCTGAGGATTGAGCGCAAGGGCTTGGCGATTTCCACCGCCGAGAGCGTTGCGGTCGCCACCTGGTAAAGCAAAGGCTGGAAAAGATGATGATTCTGCCGGTCGATCAGCGTGATCTGCGCGTTCGTATTGCGCAACGACTTGGCCAGATTCAGGCCGCCAAAGCCACCGCCCAGGATGACGATGTGGGGATTGTTCCGGTTGATCGGCTTCACTGCGGCGGTTTCGCCGGCAGGAGCATCAGGCAGGGGGGCGGTTGCGGTTGCGGACATCGGCGAAACTATACACAGCACATGCGCAATGGCAAACGTCATTGAACGAACTTTTTCTCCGGCATCGACATGCATGGCAGCGATTGCGTCGCGCCTCCATTTCCATCCGGGCAGCGTGGCCCTCATAATCGTTGGGATTTACATCCTCCCACCCCCCTTTACGCCCGCGAATCATTCGGTTAGTCTCCCAGACAGTGAGCGTTTTCGATACCCCGGCAGGAACACCAGCCACCAGCGAACCCGCGCCGCGCCGTCCCGGCGGGCGAATGGCGTCGCGCCCGCTTCATTTCATCTGGCTGGCCGACGGTTCCGGCTCGATGCGCGTCGAGGGCAAGATCCAGGCGCTCAATCACGCCATCCGCGAAGCGATCCCTCACATGCGCGACGCCGCGCAGGACAACCCCCATGCCACCGTGTTTGTTAATGCCATCCGCTTTGCCGATGAAGCGCATTGGACGGGCGACAAGCTCATGCCCGTGTCCGAATTCCGCTGGCACGACATCGAGGCTGGCGGAGCGACAGCCATGGGCGAGGCGATGGCCATGGTCGGCGAAGCATTGCAGCCGCCCCTCATGACCGACCGCGCGCTGCCGCCGGTGATCGCCCTTGTTACCGACGGACTGCCCACCGACGATTTCCAGGCGGGCCTCGACCATCTGATGTCCAAACCCTGGGGCCGCAAGGCGCTCCGCATCGTGGTGGCCATCGGGGAGGACTCCGCCTCCAACGAAGCGCAGGAGATTTTCCGCGCCTTCATGGCCAACGATTCCCTTCGCCCTTTTCACGCCAACAACCCCGAAGCCCTTGCCGAGCAAATTCGCTGGGTATCCACCGCCGTGCTGAAATCGGTCTCCTCTCCGGCAGGCCAAAACGCCGATGGAAGCTCGGGCTGGACAACTTCCCTGCCGCTGCTGACCGGGGTCGATGCGGTGGGACCCGACGAGGCCGATGTATGGTGATGTCGAAGCGTTGGACGGCGCTCAGCGCCAGCGTACGGGGTGCTTCCCACGAGAAAAATGGCCAGGGCAACCAGGATGCCGTGCGCTTGAAAAATCCATCCGGTCCAGCCGATGTCCTCATTCTGGCCCTGGCGGACGGCCATGGCAGCACCCGCAGTTTCCGCAGTGAACGCGGCTCGGCGATGGCGGCCGAGTGCGCCTTGCGTGAGCTCACCCGTTTCGTCCAGCGGCTCGGCCCCGACGCCCCTTTGAGCCGCGTCCGCCATCAGGCCCAACAGCGCTGGCCGAGGGACCTGATCGAGGCCTGGAAAAAAGCGGTGCGCGCCGACCTCGCCGCCCGGCCGTTTTCGCAACTCGATTTCGCCGCCTTTCCCGAGCGCCCCCCGATCCTCAAACCGGGCGAGGACCTCCCCATCAGCGCCTATCTCGCCTATGGCGCGACGCTCGTCACTGTGGCCATCACGCGGCGCTACATTCTTTATTCCCAGCTCGGCGACGGCGACATCCTCTCCGTGCAGGGCGATGGTTTTGTCACGCGTCCTCTCCCGCGCCAGCACGAATTCATGGCCAATCAGACCATTTCCCTCTGCTCCCAGGACGCGCATGAGAAGTTCCAGGTCCGCGTCGATGCCCTGCGCAGCCCTTCCCCGGCGCTGATCATGCTCTCGACCGACGGCTACGCGAATTGCTTCGGCTACGACGAGGAATTTTACCAGGTCGCCTCCGATTTCCTCGACTATCTCCGCACCGAAGGGACGGGATTCGTGCGCGAAAAATTGGAGGGCTGGCTGGGTCAATCCTCGCACGACGGCAGCGGGGACGACATTACCGTGGGACTGGCGGCGCGCGCGAATGCCCTTAAATCAATCGGCAAATCCACCGCGAGGCTGGCCGGAATCAATCCCTCCCGCGCATGAATACTTTTCGCCCGGGACAAACAGTTTGGCTGGAGCTGACCGGGGAGCGTTGCGAAATCGTGGACCTCATCGGCTCCGGCGGTCAGGGCCAGGTCTATCACACGTCGATCAACGGCCAGGACTGCGCCCTGAAGTGGTACTTCCCCCACAGCGCCACGGACAATCAGCGCACCGCCATCGAGCGCCTCATCCACAAGGGCCCGCCGAACGACCGCTTTCTCTGGCCGCTCGACACCGCCGTCTGCCAGGGACTCACCAGCTTCGGTTACATCATGCCGCTGCGCGAGGCCCGCTACCGGAGCATGTCCGAGCTGATGAGTCGCGTGGTCGATCCCACCTTCAAGACGCTCACGACCATGGCGCTGGAACTCGCCGACAGCTTCCTGCGGCTCCACTCCCTCGGCTTTTGCTACAGCGATATTTCCTTCGGCAATATTTTCTTCGACCCGGTCACGGGCGAGATTTCCATCTGCGACAACGACAACGTGGCCGTCGATGGCGAGGGCATCAGCGATGTGCTCGGCACGCCCCGCTTCATGGCCCCCGAGATCGTGCGCGAAGAAGCCCGGCCCAATATCGGCACCGATCTCTATTCACTCGCCGTCATTCTCTTTTACATGTTCATGGTGCACCATCCGCTCGAAGGCCGCCGCGAAAGGGAGATCGGCTGCCTTGACCTCGCCGCCATGAAAAAGCTCTACGGCACCGACGCGCTCTTCATCTTCGATCCCAAGCACGGCGCGAACCGGCCCGTCGCCGGCGTCCACAATAACGCCCTGCTTTTCTGGAATCTCTACCCCGGCTACGTGCGCGACATCTTCACCCGCGCTTTCACCGATGGCCTGCGCGATCCCACCGCCCGTGTGCGCGAAAGCGAGTGGCGCTCCGTCTTCACGCGGATGCGCGACCAGATTTATTACTGCCACCATTGCGGCGCGGAGAATTTCCTCGCCGACGAAGGCGACCAGCCGGTTCCACTGGCGCAGCAAAGCTGCTGGTTCTGCCACGAGGCTCCCATTCCGCCGATGCGCCTCATCCTCGGCCGCCACTCCATCGTCCTCAACCAGGACACTCTGCTCTACCCGCATCATCTCGATCCAAATCGCCGCAACGACTACTCCGAACTTTTGGCCGAGATGGTCCCGCACCCGAAACGTCCCGATGTCTGGGGCCTGAAAAATGTCTCCGGTCAAAACTGGAGCACTGTCCCGCCCTCCGGCGCGCCCATTGTTGAAGTGCCGTCGGGCCGCTCCGTCTCCCTTGTGCCCGGACTCCACATCCGCTTCGGCACGTCTGAGGGCACGATCCTATAAATCATGATGGGCGTTGCGATGCTCACTCTAAAAGCACTTTCCGAATCTGGGCTTCTTGATCGGTTGTTCAAGAAACGCGCCAAGGCATGAGGTCATGCACAGCACCATTTTAAGTTATTTGCAATCGCCAAAAGAATGCCAAGCGGTTAGCATTCCCGCATGTTGCATAGAACTTTCAGCCGCAAGGGAGGTCAGGCCCGCTCGCCTCGCAAAACAAAAGCCAACCGCGCCAAGGCTTCGGCCTACTGGGAAGCCGTACGTGAGGGCCATGCCGCCCCACCACGCCGTTATCGGAAACCTCCCGGCGAGGATGTCATTCGCGAGAAACTTGCGCCCTTCTGCCGTCGCCATGGAATCAGCCAGTTGGAGATTTTTGGCTCAATCGCGCGCGGAGAGGCAAATCGTCGCAGCGATGTCGATCTCATCGCCACCTTCCATGATAATCCCGGACTCGGTTTCTTCGGCATGGAAGAAGAAATGGGAGCTATTCTGGGTATTCCGGTTCATTTACTGACCCGCGAATCAGTGGAAACCATGTCAAACCCTTATCGCCGGGATTCGATCCTTGCCGACGCGCGCGTCATCTATCATGCCCAAATCCGCAACTAAAAATCAGGACAACGCCCACCTGCACGATATGCTGGAGGCCGCGCGATTGATCCGGATTTACCTGCGCAAGGTCAGCTTCGACGAGTTCTGGCATGACAATGAAAAGCGCGATGCGGTCGCCCTGCGACTTTCCATCATCGGGGAAGCAGCCTCACACGTCAGCCCGTCCGCGCAAAAAGCATTGGCCTCCATTCCGTTCAAGCCGATTCGCGGGCTGAGAAATCGCATCGCGCACGATTACGGAGCCATTGATTTCAGGATAGTCTGGAACGTGACGCAAAAGGAGATCGAGCCGCTTATCATCGCGCTCGAAGGTTATCTGGGAAAAAAGCCGCGTTAATGGATCGGAGTCGATGGGCCTGCAAAATTTTCTCGGAGTGCATCAATCTGCCACACACTTCTTGAAAGCGGGCAGATGCGACTTTTTGTTGCTTGCGGCCACATCCGCTTCGGCACGTCTGAGGGCACGATCCTCTAAGGTAATACCGAACGCGCCTCAAGGCTCCTACTTACCGCGTGCCCATCCCGACGCCCTGGACGGTCTGGAAGAGCTTGCCTTCCGACTTGATCGAGGGGGCGATGATGATCTCGGTCTCCTGGAATTCCTTGATCGTCGACGCTCCGACGTTGCCCATGCAGGTCATGATGGCGCCGACCAGGTTTTGCGAGCCGTCATCGACCGTGGCCGGACCGAAGAGAATCTGTTTGAGCGTGCCCGTGACGCCGACATGAATGCGCGTGCCGCGCGGCAGGTTCGCGTGCGGCGTGGCCATGCCCCAATGATTTCCGCCGCCGGGGGCTTCCTCGGCGCGCGCAAAGGCGGAGCCGACCATGACGGCATCCGACCCGCAGGCCAGCGCCTTGCAGACATCGCCGCCCTTGGACATCCCGCCGTCCGTGATGATCGGGACGTAACGCCCCGTCTTCTTGAAATAAGCGTCGCGAGCCGCCGCGCTGTCGACGGTGGCTGTGACCTGCGGTACGCCAAGTCCCAGCACGCCGCGCGAGGTGCACGCCGCTCCGGGGCCAACGCCGATAAGGACGCCGGAAACGCCGTTTTCCATCAGCTCCAATACGACGCCGTACGTGACCGCATTGCCGATGATGATCGGGATTTTGCTCGCCTTGGTGAAGGCGGCGAGGTCGAGCGACTTGTATTCGCTCGAGATGTGCCGGACGGTCGAGACGGTCGATTGGACAATAAACAGATCGGCGCCTGCTTCCTGCGCGATGGCCGCGAACCGCTCGGCCTTTTGCGGAATCGACGAGACGGCGACGATGCCGCCCCCCTTGCGCAATTCCTGCACGCGCCGGGAGATAAGCTCCTCCTTGATGGGCGGCAGATAAAGCTTCTGGATCAGCTCGGTCACGGAATTCTTGTCGGCCTTGGCGATCTGGGCCAGGACATCCTCCGGATTCTCGTAGCGGGTCTGGACACCTTCGAGGTTGACCACGCCGAGCCCTCCCAGCCGCGCCATTTCGATGCAAAAACGGACGTTGGTGACGCCGTCCATCGCGCTGGCGATGATCGGTATCTTGAGCTTGAGCGGTTCCCGTCCACCCGGGCACGGGATTTCGAACGACGTGTTGACCTCGTTCGGGTTGATGGTGACTTCACCGGGTACCAAAGCGATTTCATCGAAGCCGTAGGTCACCCGCGCCTTGCGATTGCGTCCGATCCACATTCCCATATCAGTTCGACTCCTTCACGGCCTTGCCTTCGTAGAGCGCCCCGCACCTCGGACAACGGGGCCGTTGGTACGGCACCCGTTCGGTGAAAGCGTTCTGACAAGACTCACAAATGAAAATTCGCCGACCGTCCAATTGCGAACGGCGGCGAGTCCGTAGGAAAAACAACCATGCAATGAGCAACACCGCAAGAAAAACCGTCACATACAAAATAAAAAAATGGACGAGCGAGAGCTTCATGGCGGGGAGAATTGTGAAGCGTAGGGCTTATTTCCCCCAGGGAAATCTTATTTCGAGACGCACCCATGGAGTCAACGGATGCCAAGAAGCCGGTCGTATTCGCTATGATGGCCGATCCAGAACCAAACAAAATCCTCACCATCTTCAACGGCCGCGGCGCGATAATGAATCCCGACGCGAACCGACCAAAACCGTCCGACCTTCTTGAAGCGGAGCGACGGGTGTCGTGGATCGCCTTTAAGCAATTCGTAATTTTGATCAGCCAGCTTTTGGATTTGTTCCGGCAACTCGTCGTAAAATTTCCAGAATTTCTCGCTGGCCCGGTGCTTCACAAATCGGTGCAGCGGCCTTCGCGCTTATCCCGCAACGCTTCATTAGCCAGTGCATCCAGCCGTCCGCTTTTGGCGTCTTCTTCAAATTGCTTGTCCCAGGCCTCAGCATCGAAATCCTCAAACCAGGCGCGAAAGGCCGAAAGCTCGACGCGTGTGAGCTTGCTGACCGCAGATTCGATTTCAGGAACCGTGCTCATAAACCTGATTTACTCTCTTAAATCCAGTGGCTGAAAGCAAGAATTATAAGGCGGTTCACGGCCCCGACGGCGGCGTGGGCACCACTTCCTCGCGCGGCTTGGCCGAGTAGTGCCAAAAAACGGTGATCCCGCCCCACAATAACCCGGGTTGGTCCGTCGGCTTGAACCGGATTTTACGCGCGGCGATGACCGCCTGCTGGTCGAGTTCGGTGGCCCCCGACGCACCCATGTCGCCGCAACTCTGCTCGACGAGGACATGCTCGACCGCGCCACCGGGGCCAACGGCCACACTCAACCGGGTCGGGCTGAGGTCAGTGTCGGAAATGGGTGAGGGCAAATCGGGCCAACCTGAGGGCTGGCGCGCGGCCAGCACATCATCCCATTGCCAGGTCGTCTTCGCCGCAATCGCAGGAGGCGTCTCGTCGTAAGAAAAAGGTTGGCGCGGCGGGACCATGGCTTCTCCCACCCTTTGCTCCAGCGGCACGGCCACCGGCTGGGCGTCCCGGTAAATCTCCGGCGCGGCGGGCTGAGGCAGCGGATTGAACCCGCTATTGGAAATGAGATCGAGCGGCGGTTCCTCCATGTCGATGCTCGCCAGCGGGTTGACGGGTAAGAGAAAGAGTCGTGGATCGGTCAGGCGATCCCAGAATTCATCGCCGGTCTGGCCGCTGTCGGTTACCATGGATGGCGACTCCACCGAGACATGAATCCGCGGCAGGTGCCGCAATTCCGCATGGGCCGTATCGACGCGGATGAAGAAAAACGTGGCCATATGCACCAGGAAGGCGAGAAAGACAAACAGACCGAGGCGCCGCTGTTGCTGCGGAACATAGTCGATCCAAGGCTGCAGAAGGGCCAGCGTCTGCGTCACCGGGTCGGTGGCGGAAGCGGCGGGGTGCTCCGAAGGGGGATTCGCCATGACGGAATGTCTTTTACGGCGACGCGACGCCCGGCTGGGGTTGTGTGGCGATCTCCACCGAGAGTCGGTGCGCGAAGGCGACATCCATGATGCTGGTCACCAGGGCAAGCGGCGCGTCCTTGTCCGCCTTGAGAACCAGCGAAGGACTGATGCGGCTCGCGGGCAGCTGATCGAGCGCGGCGCGAAGGCCGTCCAGCGTCACAATCTGGTCGTTGAAATAGAGGACGACATCCCGCTTGAGCGGAGTACCGGAGGCATCGTATTGCTGCGGAGCCAGCGTCACGGCGACAATCAGGCGGCTCGCCGGGGTGCCCAGCCCAAACGCGCTGCGCGGGGGATCAACCTTAATGCCCGGCTGGAGCACGAAAGAGGAGCTCAGCAGAAAAAAACAGAGCAGCAGCAGTACGACATTGACTACCGGCGCGAGATCAATCAGTCCGCGCAGGGGCTGGAGTCGGCGGGTAAGTACCAGAGCCATTTCCGATTATGCATCCTCAACCGAGCGGAGACAAGCGCGACGGCATTTGTTATCGTCCGTCGTATGCATGGGAAATTACTGCTCCTGATTCGAAGAACCCACCTTTATCTCAGTGTTTTCTTTGCGCCACTTCTCCTGCTCTTCATCATCACGGGCTGGGCGCAAACGATGGACTTCGATCATTCATCCACCCTGATGGAGAGGCTGTCGAAGGTCCACACGAAGCAGTATTTTCCGACCGACAACAGCTTCGATCGAAAACAGATTTTCACGACGGCTCCCGGCTCACCGGAAACGGGTCAAAAAGAGAGCGGGAACAACGTGAAAAAGTTGACCTGGCCGATCCGGTGGCTGGTCGCAGCCATGTGCGTGGCGCTGATTGTTTCCATCTCCCTCGGATTGATTTTGGCCTTCACCATGGTGCGCAACCGCCTCCCCGTATTGATCGCACTCATCCTCGGAATCGCGACGCCCATCCTGCTCCTCGCCCTGGCTCATGTATAATGGACGCCTATGCAACTCAATCTCTCTGAACTCACGCCGGGCCAGCGTTACCGCGTTCTCTCCAGCCTCGTCGTCCCCAGGCCGATCGCCTGGGTAACCACGCTCAATGAGGACGGCCAGGTCAACGCCGCGCCGTTCAGCTATTTCCAGTTGATGGGCGAAAATCCACCGCTGGTCGTGCTGGGGATCGGCCGGCGCTCCGACGGCACCGCCAAGGACAGCTTCCGCAACATCCGCCGTTCGCGCGAATTCGTCATCAATATCGTCACCGAAGAAAACGCGGAGTACATGAACCTCTGCGCGACCGATTTTCCTCCCGCACTCAGTGAAGTCACCGCCTTGGGCCTGGCCACAGAGCCATCGTCCGTCGTGAAGCCGCCCCGCCTGTCGATTGCACCCGCCCAACTCGAAGGCCGCGAATTGCAGACGCTCCTTATCGGCGGCAATCAGGTGGTCATGGGCGAATTGCTCGTCGCCCACATCCGCAACGAATTCATCGATGCGGAGAATCTACACGTCCTGACGGAAAAGATGCACCTGATCGGCCGTCTCCAGGGCGGCGAAGGCGGCGGCTACGTGCGCACGAGAGAGCCTTTTCACATGAAACGCCTGACCTACGCCGAATGGCTCGCACTCGAGGAGAAGAAAAAATCGGGCTATTGATTCGAAGACGTCGAATTGGTGTGTGTGATGACGATCGTCGCATCGCCCTGCTGCTGCGTGGTCACGCTCACGTTGGGATCGCTGGATGGAGCGGGTGTCGGGGCCGGAGTTTGCATGGCCACCGGAGTTCCACCATGACTCGCCCGGTAGTCGCTCATCAATTGGTGCACATTCGCGATCCAGTCATCCACGCCGGGAAAGGTTGGATTTGCCTTGATGATATTCACCAGGCCTTCGAGCTTTTCCGCGCCGGGTTGGATCGCATAGTCATCGCAGGCCCGGCCATACTGCAAAGGCGGGTAATCAATCTGGGTCCAGCGGTCGTTGTCCTTCTCGTCCGTACTGGCCATGGCGATATAGGCATCCCACGCCGCAAGTGTCCCCGCGCTGGGCGATTTCCTCAATGGTTCCAGGACATTGGTGCGATAGAGCTTGGGCAAATCTTTCACCGTCCACGCGCCCTGTTCCTTGTCCCCCCAACTTTTAAAACCGAGAAACTTGCTGATGATCGAATCAACCATCGCTTTTTCCTTCATATCATCCAAGTTAAGCGGCTTGCGGGGTGCGGCCGCCGCCTCTTCCTTCTTTTTTCGCTGGCCCGCCTCCGGCGCCGGATCATTATTTACCTGCGGCATCACCGTTTGCGGATAAATCTGCGCGGCTTTTTGCAACCATGCCACCCAGTCATCTTGTAATCCCTTTTGTTTTGGATTCACGATAAAAAGGGCCCCGAAGTTCATCATCCCGCAATGCAATTGCAAAATGGCCCCAAAGTGGGCGAGGGTGGCCTTATCCTTCTCTTCCCGCGCTTCTTTTTCTGATTCCGTTTCGTTCTCGTGCTGGGTCACGACCGGCGCGGGTGGCGGCAAATCGCCCCCGGCCTGCTGATAAAGCGCAATCGCCGCATCGGGGCTGTTCATCGCCGCATTCAGCTGGCCAAAAAAATTGGTCATGGCCTGCGAAGTAAGATCCTGATGCTGCTGCTGAGCTTCCTTCAACTCCTCTTCCAGGGCATCGAGAGTACTTTGGGCTTTGGCAAAATTACCCAGGAGGGTAAATGCCCCCAGGACAATAAAGTACCTTCCACAACGTCTCATACCACTATAATTAATGCAATTACCGCCAAAGCAATAGTGTTTTATTGGTAATGAACAAAATTGCCTCTAAACAATCATCAACACCGCCCACATACGCCCCGTTTTTCCCTTCTCCGCCCGATAAGAATAATAGCGGTCCAGGTGCGCCGCCGTACACTTTCCGCAATCGTGGTAATGCCTCACTCCACAGGCCCTGGCCTGCCGTTCGATTTCGGCAGCGAAGTCGATCTCATAATGGGGCGGACGGATGCAGGGCCCCAGTTGAACGATTAAATTTTCAGCCTGCATGTTATAGGTCTCCCGCAGGCATAAGATCGTTTCCCGCACGATATTCCCCTCCGTGCCTTTTCTTCCCGAATGGGCCAGCGCGATCACCTGCTGCACCGGGTCGTAAAAGTAGACCGGCCCGCAATCCGCCACCCGGACAACCAGCGGCAACCCAGGAACGGAGGTCGCCAGGGCATCGACGTCGGGCACGCGAATGCCCAAAGGCGTGTAAACCGCCTGGGCGCGATTGCCGTGGGGTTGTTCGGCATGGACCGCATCCACCATCGGGAACCCCCCGGCGGTAAAGGCGGAGTTCAGCTCGTCGTCCAGATTTTCGAGCGCTCCCGTGCTGCGCGTCGAAAAACCGTGACGCACGCCAACGAGTTGCAGCGCAGGAAAAGTCTCAATCTCCATGGAAGCGACCTGACTGCCCTCCGTTCAGGAGGGCAGATTTTCTTGGCCAGGGTAAACCGGCCAATAGGCGAACCGTTAGCTCTTGGCGGTATGTTGCGTGCTTCGGCGAATGATCGTCCGATAAATGCGCAACCACGCTTCGATATCTTCCTGGCTGAGGTCCTTGAAAAGCTCTTGCAAATTGCGAACAATCCCCCGCTTGAGACCCTCGACGAGTTCGCGGCCCTTGTCCGTGATCCGCACGAGAACCTGACGGCGATCCTTCGGGTGGCTGAATCGCTCGATCAGCCCGGCTTCGACCAGACGCTCGACCAAGCCCGTGGTCGCTGGCGTGGTGTGGCGCATGAGTTCCGCCAGTTGGGACATGTTTAACCCGGAAGTCTGATTGAGAAAGCCGAGCAGAGTATATTGGGGAATGGAAATATTCCCGCGATTCACTTCAGTGGAGAGCTCCACTAAAAAGGACCTTTGAAGTTCTGTTGCGATCTCGGCCAGTTCTTCGGCCAAATGTGTATTTTGATCTATCGTTTCCATGGCAGCCACTATTTATCAGATAAATCCTTTAGTCAATAAATTATTCGCAAAATTCTTGGTTAAGTTACGCATTTATGCTGAATATCGCGTTCTTTCATTTTCCAGAATGGTGCATCCGGTTCGAATGCCTCGTATCTCATTCTGCCAGAAGCGCCGAAAGCGTCACAGGTTCAAGGCCTCTCTCCATCAGCCCATCCAATACCGCCCCCACACTATTAGCGGTCTGCTGATATTTATCATGGCACAATATGATCGAACCGGGTCGCGATTCGGCGAGAACAGTCTTGATAATTTTGGTCTCGCCCGGTTGCGCCCAATCACCTGGATCGACATTCCAAAGAACGACGCGAAGTCCCGCTTTGAGGATCATGCCTGCCTGGTTCTGGCGAAGCGCCCCAAAGGGAGGTCGAAACCAGATGGCGTGATGTCTCAGCACGTCGCGGATGATCTCCTGGGTCTTGTCTACTTCCGCCTCAACCTGCGCGTCCGGCAGCGCGGTCAGCTTCGGATGCGTCAGGGTGTGATTGCCCACCTCGTGACCCTCCACCAAAACTCGCCGGGCCAGATCGGGCGCGGCGGTAATGCCATTGCCAATCATGAAAAAGGTCGCTCGTAGTCCGCGTTGCTTCAGCTCGTCGAGAATAAGATCGGTGACTCCGGGGGTTGGACCATCGTCGAAAGTCAGTGCAATCCGGTTGCCTTCCGCTGGCCCCTGCTTGATAAACTCGACGGGCTCGACCTTCACCGTCGCAGGATCAGCCGGGGCCGAGGGTATTGCCGGCTCGCCGGATACGGCGGCGACTTTGCCCAAAACTTTCTGCGCGGCCGTGGTGATTCCACCGCCCAGCACCATACCCGGGATCGATTTCCCCAATGACTTCAGAAATTTCCCGCGCGAAACGGCCATAGGGGGAAGGTAGCTCTCGCAGGCGCTCCAAGAAATCAAAAAACGAACTGCCACGAAACGATTCCGCTTTGGGCCGGGTTGATTGTCGCGCGAAGTCCGTGATCCGTCGAAGTGGAGACTGTTACGCCATCCGGATGATGGACATCCCCGAAACCGGCCTGGAAGATTTTCCACGCGGCATTCCCGTTCGGGTTAACGATCCGCAATTCGTAGGGATCGCCCGCGACGACCTGGCTTTTGCCGCTGAGCGTTCGCGTCGCCGGGTCCCAGTTCTCCTCTTTCAGGTCGATCATCCCCTGCGTCACATGCCGCGACGTGCTCAAGACAAAAGGGTGATCCACCATGGGCCGCAAGGCGATGATCTGGCAGGCGTGGGGTGGCAGCGTGACCGAAAGAGTCTCCTGCACCGGCGGGAGGAAAGCGTTACTCCAAAAATCAAAAGCCGCGAAGCTGGCCGCGTTGGGTAAATCGAGCCGGGCGAGCGGAAGATCGACTTTCAGCGGCGCGTCGTCCCAATTATAAAGCGCAACGACATCCCGGCGCGTCCCTCCCTTATCATCGATGACCTGCCAGACGCGAGGCGGATCGTTCTCCAGGAAATCGACCGGACGGGCTGTCATGCCGTGGGGCGCGATCGTTCGCTTGATAATCTCCAGCCGTTCGGGCGGCAGGTCCGGGATCCAATCACTATTGGTGTAAAGCTGACCCGAAATCGCGGTCCAGGACGCCTCCGTTCTCGCCTCGTCGAGACTGAGGCTGGAGCGGACGTAATTTGGGTCCGGATCGTTGTACCAGACGCGTCCGTTGAGAAAATAACACCTCGAACCAAAGACCGGGCTGGCACCGCGCCACGTCTGCCAATTGACGAAAATCGCCGGAGGCCCGACGTTAAGAGTGTCTTTAGCCGTGGCGCCCGCATTGTCGGGACCAATCCGCATGGCATCGACCAGGCCGAAGGAGCCTCCGAACACGCGCATGTTTTGCGCCGTATTGCAACCGAGCAGGAAAACGTTCGGGCCCGCAACCGAACGCACCAGCGTCAGGCCGGAGCGGAACGCCTCGATGTTCGTGACGCCGGGATTCGAGAAGACCGCATCGCCGAAGTGGTCGTTGCCGTTGTAGTCGGAGTTGACGTAGACCTGCTGCGCGGCCAAGCCGGTGTAGAGGCCGTCCAGCTTGAGGTAAGTGAAGCCCCAATCGTGCACGATGTTGTTGACGATGCCGCGAACGTAATCACGGGCTACGGGTTTCGTCATGTCGAGGCAGGTGCCGCCCCATGCCGTGTAGTAGGGCTTGCCCTCCTTCGTCTTCACGAAAAGGTCCTGCTTGTCCGCGAACCACGGGTCCTGGTAGGCGCCCGCGAACGGCAGGAACCAAAGTCCTGCCGTCAGGCCATCCGCATGGAGGTGATCGACCGTCGCCTTCATGCCGGAGGGATAAGGGCCCTTCGGATTCGAGCCGGTGAAATTCTTGTCCGGGCCGCCATCGACCGGTTCGCCCAATTGCCAGCGGTCATCGATCTGCAAAAAAGTCATGCCGAAAGGTTTCAGATTCTTGCGGACAAAATCGGCCAGCGTGGCCAGCGATTGCTCATCCCCCGCTCCACCGTGGGATTCCGTATACCAGGTGCAAAATCCGGCCAGCTGCGGGGGCAGCTTGATCTTATAATTTTTGGCCACTTCGTCCGCCCAGGTTTCCAGGCCCAAACGCACATCGTCGAAATAACCGAGGGCCAGCGTTTCAGTCGTCGCCGCCTGCCCCGGCTTGAGGTGCAATTGACCGTATTCGACGCGGGCATCCACGGTCAGCTTTTCACCTGAGTAACGGGGCGTGAGTATGCCGGTCGCACGATCCTGCGTGATGAAACCGGCCACCACGCCATTTCGCGATTGCGGGTCAGCCACGGCCAGCCACTCGTAGCTCCCGGCTGGCGGATGGGACTGTCGATGCATGAGCTTTTCAAAAATAGCATCGATCCCTCCCTCGCTCGCCTCAGCGTAATCGGCCACCCCATACAAGCCGCCCGAGCCGCGGATTTTCAGCTCCGGGGCAGGTCGATCGAGTCCGGGCGTAAAGCTGACGAGCGGAACCTTGTTCACGATTTCTTCCTGGCGGTCCGAATTCATCACAATTTCACTGACCATGGCGAAGGGCAGGCCCGGAAAGACCGCGATCATGCTCTCATTTCCCTTCGCGTCGCCGAGCGCAATCGCCTGCCCGCTGCCAAAGGTTGACGAATCGGTGTGGATGAGTGACGCGGTGCCGGAAACCGTCAATTTGACCGATGAAAGGAACACTTTGCCGGTCGGCAGAATCGATACGGAAAATTCCTGAGTCGAGTCATCATAGGTGACCCGCAGCGACTCATTTTGGATGGACAACGGAGCGGCCCAAAGGAAGGACGGCAGGAGCGCCCATCCGAGCCCCAGGGCAAAGCTCCGTCTGTTCATCACCAGAAGTGGCCGGGATCGGTTTCCTTTTAGGGCAACAGCCGCTGCACAATCTGACTGAGCGTCTTGCCGTCGGCCTGCCCCGCCGCCTTCGACTGAGCCGCCTTCATCACCGAACCCATCTGCGCCTTGCTCGTGGCACCGACCTCAGCGATGGCTTCCTTCACCAGCGCCTCCATCTTTTCCGGGGTCAACTGCGCGGGGAGAAAGGTTTTCAGGAAATCGAGTTCCGCTTTTTCCTTGGCAGCCAGCTCGGTCCGGCCCGCCTGGGTGAAGCTCGCGATGGAATCCTCGCGTTTCTTCGATTCCTTCCGCACCACGGCCAGCACTTCGAGGTCGGTCGGGACCGAATCCGCCCCACCTTTTTCAATCGCGGCATATTTCACCGCGGACTTTAACATGCGCAGCACGGAAAGTTTTTCCGCGTCACGCGCCATCATGGCAGCTTTCAAATCGGCATCAATTTTCGCAACAAGACTCATAGGCAGCCAGAATACAGCAGACTTCGATTATGGCCATTTGAAATAAATCGACTCGGTATCGCTGGAGGCTAAAGCTGATAATCCAGCTACATCCATGAAACGCGTCGCCGTCCTTACTTCAGGTGGAGATTCCCCCGGCATGAATCCGGCCATCCGCTCCGTCACCCGCACCGGGCTCAACAAGGGTTTGCAGATCATCGGCATCCGCAATGGCTACCAGGGACTTCTCGACGACGAGTTCATGGATCTCGACAATGTCATCGTTTCGGGGCGCGTCCGCGACGCGGGAACCTTTCTCCAAACCAGCCGTTGCCCCGATTTCATCCATGAGTCGGGCCAACGTCGCGCCCTCGACATTCTGTCCAACCACCGCATCGACGGTCTCATCGTCATCGGGGGCGACGGCTCGCTCAAGGGCGCAAGAGCGCTGCATCGCCTGGGCCTGCCCGTGATCGGTTTGCCCGGCACCATTGACAACGATATTTTCGGCACCGACATGGGCATCGGCGTCGATACCGCGCTGAACACCATAATCAGCCTGGTCGACATGATCCGCGCCACCGCCGCATCGCACCGGCGCTGCTTCGTCGTCGAAGTGATGGGCCGGGGAAGCGGCTATCTCGCGCTCATGTCCACCATCTCGACCGGCTCGCAAGTCGCGGTCATCCCCGAATTCCGCATGAACCTCGACAGCATCGTCGGCGTCCTCGATAACCGCTTCTCCGCCCATCACAATAACAGCGTCATCCTCGTGGCCGAAGGCGTCTGCCAGGGCGCGGAATTCATTAACCGCCTGCTCGCCACCGGCAAGGTCAAACAAGAGGTGCGCCTGACCGTCCTCGGTCACATTCAGCGGGGCGGCACGCCCACCCATTACGACCGCCTCCTGGCCAGCCGGATGGGCGAAATGGCCGTACTTGCCCTCATGTCGGGCGAAAGCGGTTCCATGGTCTCAACCGTCAATGGCCGGACCCAATTACGCGATTTTGATGAAATCCTCGAGCGGCACAAGGGTCTGCCCGGGGACGCCATCCGCCTCGCCCGCAATATCGGCATAGAAATTGGCGACGTCGTTGAACCCTAATCCCTTTCCCATGGCTAATCAGCAAAAGATCCTTTCTTGCAAGTTTTTCTGTTCATTTTTACCAAAGTCAGGTATAGAACCTGCATCACGATCCTGAAGACCCAAAATAGAAAGCACACCATGAAATTGCTCCTCACCGCTTGCTTCGCCGGTTTTCTACCCGCCTTGACTCTTGCCCAGGCGGTGCCGCCCCTCGATGCCACTGCCAAGCCCGCGCCTTTTCAGCCGCTCGTGGCCAAGGAACACATGGGTCTGGGACGGATCGGCGTGCGCCTGGCCTTTGACAAGGATACCGGTCTACCCCACATCATTGCGCTGACCCGGGGCGGTCCCGCCGCCGATTACGGATTGCGCGCGGGCGACGTCATCATCCGGATCGATAAGAATTATACGACCACCCTGACTCAGGAAGAAGTCAGCCTCGCCCTCCATGGCGAACCGGGCACGGGCGTCGAGCTGACCATCCAGCGCGACGACGATCCCCATTACATTGTTCGCGCCGTGGAGCGCCGCATCCTTCGCGCCGATCAGGAAGATATCGCCCAGCCGCCTCGCAGCGAAGTGGGCGAAGCTACCATCCCTTACTAACCATCGACTTAACCATCAGCTGATTCGGTCTTCAAAAGGCGTCCGCTGAGATTAAGCCTGCGGACGATGCTGAGGGCGGCGGAGAGATCGCTGCTGCGGTGCGCCAATTGACTCACCAGTTTCTCCGCCTTCTCGAAGGCCTCGGCGCTTTCCTCCTCCAGTCCCAGCGCCCGCAAACTGACCCCGAGATCGTACCAGGCCTTGGCGTCATGCGGAGAAAGCTCCACCTCGCGCTGAAAATAATTCCGTGATTCCGCATGCCTGCCCAGGTCGGAGGCCAGGAGCCCAAGGTTATGCCACGGCAATGGATTGTCCGGTCGCAATTCGGTGGCGCGCAGATAAGCCTGGCGCGCATCCTCGATCTTTTCCGCCCGGTGAAGCGATGTCCCGAGCGCCAGCCAGGCCGAAAAGTCATCGGGTACCTTCTCCGTAATCTGGCGGTAAAACTCCGCCGAGGCCGCATGATCCCCCTCCTTGCCGTAGGCCAAGGCCAGTTCCTTCATCGCGGCGGGCTCCAATTCGTTGGCCGGGTCGGCCGCCCGGGCTTCCTCCAGCTTTTCAAGCGCCAAATCAAGTTCGCCCCGGCGCGCCTCGATCATGGCCAGGTAAAAAAGCACGTATGCGAAGAAGTCGGGGTTGTCGCCGGTCATGTTGAACGCCTCCGCCGCCATGACCAGGTTATCGAGTTGAAAATTGATCACCCCATATTTGAACCAGGCGGAGAAGAGAGTGGGCTGGATGCGAATCGCCTGCTGGCAGGCCTCGGCCGCCTCGGTCAGGCGGTTCATGGCGCTCAGCGCGGAAGCGAGGTTGTCCCACGCGCGCGCATAGTCGGGCTTCAGCGCCAATGATTTTCGCGCGGCCGGTTCCGCCTCGCTGAATTCTCCCAGTTCAAACCAGACCGAACTGAGATTGCACCAGGTCTTGGCGTTGTCGGGGGCGATGCGGACCGCCTCCTTGTAAGCGGCCAGGGCCTCGTCAAGCCGACCTATCTTTTGATAGACCAAACCGCAATTAAACCAGCCTTCGACCACGTCCGGACCCAAATCGCGCAAGTGTAAAAAGGCCTGGAGCGCTTCGTCCATTTGCCCCTGATCGTAGGCGGCGAGACCGAGTTGGGCGTAGTAGGCCTGCAACTCCTCCTTCGCAGCGCCAGCTTCCCGCGCGTCATTCAGAGCCACCGCCGCCCCGGCGAAATCCTGGACGGAGATAAGTTCGTGTATCCGGCCCAGGAGCTTTTGAAACTCGACCGCGGGCGCCTGGCCTACCTGCTTCAGCACTCCGGTCTGGCGCCAGGCTTCCTGCTTGCGGCCCATTTCTCCCGCCGTCTCGTTCAGGTGGTTCCGCGCGTCCACGATGTGCGATAGTTGGGATGTCTTCCGCAGCATCGCGCCAACCTCAGGCTTGGAATGAGCAGCCTCATCGAGACCGCTGTGGGCCGATTGGTCCGTCATCTCCCGCGCCACGGCCAGGGCGGCGGCCATCTGCAATTGTTCAATGTCACGGTCCTTGGGCGCAAACTGGTGGACGAGTTCAAAATGCTTTTGCGCGACCACCGGCATGCGAAATTCAGTCAGATAGGCGATCCCCACCTCCTTCAGCAGATGGGGATTGTTGAAAGAGCGATGCAGCCTTTCATAAAGAGCCTCATGAATCCCCGTGACGATGACCGGGTTGTCGGCAGCGGCGCGGGCCTGGGCCAATTTTTCCACCCCTTCGTAAATGATGGAGAGGGTCCGCGTGCTAAAAAGATCCGCTTTCAGGGCATGAATCGTGAGAAGGTCGACCCATATCTGCGGACTCAGAAATGAAGTCGGGGGCGGGACGGGTTCCGAAGGCACAGAGGCATTTTAACGCATTTCGCGCTTAAAACCAGAGGAGATTAATTGGGATATTTTAGGACGATTTTTTCCGGCTCGCCCGCCCCCATGGCCTGCGCATTCCGCTCGAGGGCCGGAGGTGGCGATGAATTCTGCAGGCTTTCCTGTTTGATCCGCTCCTCCAGCCGGGGAAGAGCCTGGGTCTGATCCTGAAACAACGTGGGCTGCAAAGGGGACGTGTAGGGCTTGTCGAGCTGCTCCAGTTTGACATCAACGTCGATGCCCAGAAAGGCCTTGGGCAGGCCCGTGAACGAACCCGCGATGGGGGTGGCGGCCTCGGGATGGCGGGACACCGCGACCGCCACATGCTGCGAGCCGGCCATGGTACCGCTCGTCGGGTCGAAACCCTTCCATCCCGCGCCCGGCAGATAGACCTCGGCCCAGGCATGAGTCGTGGCATGCCCGGCTTCACTCGCCTCGCACAGCATGTAACCGCTGACAAATCGCGCGGCGAGTCCCCAACTCCGGCAGGCCTCGATGAAAAGCGTCGCAAAATCCCGGCACGACCCGCTGTTCTTCTCCAGCGTCCGCGAGGGCCGCTGGACTCCTGATTCATCGCGGCGGCGGTAGGTGAATTTCTCGTAAATAAACCGGTTCAACCTTTTCAGCAGGGAAACGGTCTCGACCAGTTTCCCCGGCTGCCAGAATTGTCCCAGCCAGACACGCACCTGCTCCGCGTCCGCCGGGAAGACAATGTGCGTGAACGCGGTCAGCTCCGGCAGCGTCCACGGATCGTAAACGAACGGGTAATGCAGCGCGTACGGCTCCACGCGAAAATCGAGCGGATCGGAATCGTAGTGATTAAGCACCAGCTCGCTGTAGATCATCAGCTCGTTGGCCCGTTCCGTGAAATCGACCAGCGCGATGCTGTTGCCGTTGACGTCGCGCATCCAGTGGGTCGTGTGCGCGGGCCGGATGGTGAGGATCGAGCTTTCGATATGGAGATCGTGCCCCTCGCGCGGACGCACCATGACGCGATGCGGCCCCAGCCGCACCGGCTCGGCATAACGATAGGTCGTGCGGTGCTGAATCCGGATTTTCATGAAGGTATCAGGTGCAGTTTGCGTTCCAAGCTATCAGTTTACTCGCTATCCCGCCAAAAGGAAGGAACCATCGCGAATGTCTCATCTTGGCTCGGAAGCGTGGTTGTGAGATACATGAGACTCACCCCAGCTCTTTTCCCCGCATCATGCCCAGATCCAACCGCTTTGACCGGCTCGAACAATTCGCCGTCGACGTCATTTTGGAACGACGCTGGGGTTTTCGCGCCTGGGCTTTCCGCCAGTTCCTCTGGCTCCTTTCCGGCATTTACCGGCTCGTGGTGCGCTGGCGGCTCTGGTGGTTCGAGACCCGGCTCGGCTCGGTGCATGCGCTCGGCTGCCTAGTGATCAGTGTCGGCAACCTCACCGTCGGCGGCACCGGCAAGACACCAGTGGTCGAACTCTTCGCCCGCGAACTGACCAAACGCGGGCGCAAAGTCGCCGTGCTCAGCCGCGGCTACAAAAGCCAGCCGCCGCCCTTCCCGCAACAATTGCTCGACCGCTTCCGCCCGCTCGATCTGCGCCACCCGCCTCGCGTGGTCTCCGATGGCCGCTCGTTGCTCCTCGACTCCGAGATGGCCGGTGACGAGCCGTTCATGCTCGCCTCGAACCTGAAAGACGTCCTGGTGCTCGTCGATAAGGACCGGGTCAAAAGCGGCCTCCACGCCATCCGCAAATTCGGCTGCGACACCCTCCTGCTCGATGACGGCCTCCAGTTCCTGCGCCTCAAGGAGCGGATCGACGTCGTCCTCGTCGACAGCGAATCGCCCTTCGCCAACCGGCACCTCCTGCCGCGCGGTTTGTTGCGCGAGCCTCCCGAGCAGCTCTGCCGCGCCAATATCATTTTCATCACCAAATGCGATGGGCGCGACCTCACCGAATTGCGCTCCGAGTTGCGCCGCTACAACAGTCACGCCGAGTTTGTCGAGTGCGCGCACAAGCCGCTCCACCTCGAGGAAATCTTCACCCACGAAGTCGTCCCCCTCTCCTTCCTCAAGGACCTGCGCATCGGGATGATCTGCGGCATCGCCAAGCCGGAAAGTTTTGAGGACGGCCTGCGCAAGCTCGGCGTCGAGCTGATCTACTCCCGCCGCTACGCCGATCACCACCGCTTCAGCGAAGGCGAAATCGCCCGGATGTTCGAGCGCAGCAAGGCCCGCGGCGCCCGCGCCGTGATCACCACCGAAAAGGATTCCGTCCGCTTTCCGCGCCTCGGCAAGCGTCCCCTGCCTGTCTATTTTCTCCGGGTCGAAATTGAAATCATCCGCGGCCATGACGCCTTCCGGCGCTGCCTCGAAAGGATGTGCCATTATGACCGACCCTCCGCGGCCATGCCTCTCGAACCCGTCCTCTCCCTTACCTGAACCATGCCCGGCAACGAAACCTCCAGGCGGACGTGGCGCATCGCCTTCCTGCGCCGGCGTTTTTCTCCCACAGGGGGCGGCGAGCGCTACCTGCTGCGTCTCGCCTCCGGGCTGGCGGCGCAGGGCCATCGCATCACTCTCTATTGCGAAGACTGGTCCCCGCGCGAAAATCCCTTCCAGGAAGTCCGCAAAATCGCTTCCAATGACCCCGCCTCCTTCGCCAGAAAAGCCATGGAACTGCCGCTGCGCGACCGGCATGACTTCATCTTCAGCCTCGAGCGCGTTCCCCATTGCGATCTCTATCGCGCCGGGGACGGCCTCCACGCCGAATGGCTCTCCTATCGCCAGGCCTTTCATCCCGTGAAGGGCCGCATCCGCACCATGCTCCGCTCCAAGAACAACGATTTGTGCCGCCTCGAAGCGCAGGTCTTTGCCCCCGGCGGCGTGCGCCAGGTGATTTGCAATTCGCATTTCGTCGCCAATCAGATCATCAACCGTTTCAACTTTCCCGCCGACAAGATTGATGTGATTTACAACGGCGTGCCTTATCAGCAATTCAGCATGGGCGACCGCGCCCTGGGGCGCCGCGCGCTGGAGGTAAATCCCGACGACTACGTCGTGCTGCTGGTCGGTGCCGGAGCCGAACGCAAGGGCCACGCCATCGCCCGCGAGGCCATGCGCCGCATCAAAAAGAAATACGCCAAACTTGTGATCGTCGACTCGCCCCCCACCGTGGCGATGCCGCATGTCTACGCCGCCGCCGACGTTTTCCTGCTCCCGACGCTCTACGATCCGTTTGCCAACGTGACCCTCGAAGCGCTCGCCGCCGGATTACCCGTCATCACCTCGGCCCAGAATGGCGCTTCCGAAATCATGGAGGATGGCGTCAACGGCTTCATCCTGCCGCGCGCCGACGACGACAAACTGCTCGTCCATCTCCTCGATCACCTGTCGGACCCGGCCCATCGCGCGCGCTTCCGCAAACCCGCCCAAACTCTCGCCCAGCAATACGACCTTCCCCGCAACCTGAACGCGACGCTCGCGGTTTTTGATAAGCTGGTCAAATGAAGCTCCGGACTCAGGGCTTGAGTTCCGGGATGTGCTCGTCTTCGTATTTCTCGATAAGCACGCCGATGACCTCCATGAGCGACGCAAGCGGATGATTTTCGTTCTCACCCACTTCATCAACAAGACGGTCGAGAAAGGCGATCAGTTCCTCATAATCCTTTTCGGAATGAGGGACTCGAAGAGTCTCGGCTACACTCGGCCAAGCGGTCTTGGTTTTATCGATTTGCGCAAGTGTCATCGGTTTTTCCAGGTTCCTTTGTCATAATCGCGATGAGTGAGTATAGCGCGAATGTAAATTCTGGCGCGATTGTGCCTCCTAAATTATGTCCTCCGCACCAACGTCAGGCCCCAAAGGGCAAATCCCGCCGACACCAAAACCGCCACTGCCGACACCCAGATCGGTACGTTCCACGCCCCCAACATCACTGGCGAATCCAGCGCCACTCGAATCAAATGCGCCAACGCGACCAGAGCAAAAATAAGGGTGGAAACGATCAGATAGGATTTAGTCTTCATGGCTGAACTCCCTTCCTTTTAATCTACTCCATCTTTCGCCCTCGCGCATTTTCCCATTGGCAAGAGAGTCTTCCTCATCAAAATTAGGAGGATGGAAACTTCTGCGCCGGTTGCGGCACCCTTCGCCGCTGAGACCATCGGGCTGACGAAGCGTTATCCATTGACCTGGAAGCGCAAGGTGCTGGTCGCGCTCGATCACCTCGACCTGCAAATTCATCCCGGCGAAGTCTTCGGCTTGCTCGGTCCCAACGGCTCGGGCAAGAGCACCACCCTGAAGCTTCTCCTGGGACTGATCGTACCGACCGCGGGAGAGGCGCGCATTTTCGGCCTGCCCACCGACAGCCTCGAAGCGCGGCGCCGCGTCGGTTTCCTGCCGGAAAATCCTTACTTCTACGGCTTCCTCAACGGCGACGAGACCCTCCGCTTTTACGGCAAGCTTTGCGGCGTGACCGGGCCGAAGCTCGAGCAGCGCATCGAGGAGCTCATCGAGCTCGTCGGCCTCCAGAACGGGCGCGAGCGTCCGCTGCGCTCCTACTCCAAGGGCATGCTCCAGCGCATTGGCCTGGCCCAGGCGCTGATTCACGACCCCGATCTCCTCTTCCTGGATGAACCGACCGCAGGCGTCGATCCGCTCGGCTCGGCCCAGATTCGCGATCTCATCATCCGTTTGAAGAAGATGGGTAAGACCGTGATTTTCTCGTCGCATTTGCTTGAACAGGTGCAGGAAGTGGCCGACCGTGTCGCCATTTTCTCCCTGGGCAAAAAAGTCCTCGAAGGCTCGCTCGAATCGCTTTTGATCGAGCGGCAAAGCACCCAGATCAACGTCCCCGCCGACCTGAGCGAGGAGCAGCAACAGCGCCTGCGCGAGGCCCTGGGTCAGGCCGGGATCGACAGCCAGGATATCCGCTTTACGCGGCCCCACCTTTCCCTCGAGCAGCTTTACCTGCGCACCGTCCAGGCGCAGGGCGATCCAGGTCCAAGGAATTCCCCCCGCACATGATCTCCTCCCTCAACCGCATCATCGTCATCGGACGCAACACCCTCACTGAAGCGGTGCGCCAGAAAGTCCTCAACGTCCTCCTGATTTTCAGCCTGGTCCTCGTCGGCAGTTCCGTCACCGTTTCGCAACTGGCCACCCCCGGTCTCGACTCCGCCGGCCTCTTCGACGCGCAAATCAAATTCGTCAAGGATTTCGGCTGCGGGGCGATCGGCCTGTTCGGATTTTTCATCGCCTTGCTTTCCACCGCCCAGCTGATTCCGCAGGAATTACACAACCGCACCATCTACACGATCCTGGCCAAGCCGGTGCGGCGGTCGGAATTTCTCCTCGGCAAGTTTTTCGGGATCGTTTTGCTGGTGGCCCTTTGCGTCGCCTTGATGTCGCTGGCTTTCGCGGCCGCGCTTTACTGGCAGGAGCTCCAGGGCCTGCAGGCCACCGAGGCAATCTACAGCCAAAACCCGAATTGGCATACCGATCCGGTGCTGGCCAATGCCTACAACCACGACGTCCAGCAGATCATCCTGCAGACCCGCGATCCCCAATTGATCGAGGCCATTCTCCTCATTTTTGCCAAGCTCATCATGACCACGGCCATCGCGCTGCTCATCTCCACCTTTGCCACCTCCTCCATCTTTACGATCATCACGACTTTCATGATCTATTTGATCGGCCATCTCGAAAGCACGGCCCGCGAATTCTGGCTGGCGGGCGGCGCCAACGCCTCCATCTGGCAAAGCGGCCTCGTCGGCTTCATTTCGCTCCTCATCCCCGACATGAACTCCTTCACCATCGTCGATGAAATCCTGGCGGGCAACAAAGTCCCCTGGTCCCACGCCTTGAACCTGATGGGTTACGCCGATGTTTATATCGTCGTGCTGCTGGCAGTCAGCATCGTCATTTTCAATTATCGCGAAATCTAGCGCCTGTTCATCATGGAATCCTCCGCCTCGCCAATGAGCACCGGCCTGCCGCTTTCCCTGCGGCTGAGGCGCGCCACGCTGGTGGCACTCCTTTTGGGATTGTGGGCCCCCTGCAAGATCGTCTGGGAACAGCACATCAACCGGGAACAGGACTACCTCCGTTATCGCGGCGCGCCGATGACCCGCCAATTGCGCGACCAGCTCGGCCAGGGCCTGACCATCGGCGTTCTCAGCGGCATGCGCAGCGTCGTGGCCGACTTGATCTGGCTCAATGTCTCAACCGCCTGGATGAATCAGGAATGGTTCCGCATGGGCGGCTATATCAACCTTTGCATGGCGCTTCAGCCGCGCGCGCCTATCTTCCCCGACATGGGCGGCTGGGAACTCGCCTGGAACGCCTCGATCTCCTCCCTCTACGATCCGGCCCAGCCCAATGTCCTGCGGCGCATCAAGGCCTCGCGCTTCTGGGTCGACCGCGGTCTCGAAATCTATCTGCGCGGCATCGAAAATAATCCGACCTATTACCGGTTGTGGCTCGACACCGCCCTGCTCTATCAACAGCGGCTGCATGACTACCGGACGGCAGCTTATTACTACCAGAAAGCCAGCGAACTGCCCGGCGCCCTCGCTTACCTGGAGCGCGCTCCCGCCGAAATGTATGGCCCACATTTCCTCAATGATCCCGAATCAGAATACGCCGAGTGGAAGAAACTCTGGTTTCGCCTGACTCCCGCGCAAAAGGCCGAAAAACAGCATTCCGCCGGCCAGCTCGAATGGGAAATTCGCCGCTTGGAGCAAAAACTTTCGATCCCAAAGGAAAAAAGAGTCTTTCCCAATTAGAGTAGTCTCTTTAGAGTTAATTTTCCTGACATATCCGTCGGATAATTCGCATGAGATTTGGCATTTTTGGAGACATCCACAGTAACCTCGAAGCTCTCGAGGCTGTACTGGAGGATATGCAGGCCCAGGCCGTCACTCATACGGTTTGCATCGGCGACATCGTGGGCTACAACGCCAACCCCCGCGAATGCCTCGAGATCGTTCGCGCGCTCGGCTGTCCCATCGTCAAGGGCAATCACGACGAAGAGGCCTCCGAGGGCCGCGAGGTCGAGCACTTCAACGACATGGCGCTCTCAGCCATCCGCTACACCCGAGGTCAATTAACCAAGGAGCAGCGCGAATTTCTCCGCGCCCTTCCCCTCCAGCGTCCGGTCAATTCCTTCACCGTGGTTCATTCCACCCTCGACCAGCCCAACCGCTGGGGCTATGTCTTCTCCTGTCTCGAGGCCGAAAGCAGTTTCCAATACCAGAAGACCAACATCTGCTTCTTCGGCCACACCCACGTCCCTCATGTTTTCATCCGCGATACCAAGGTGCACGAGTTCTTCTACAAAAAAATCGACATCCAGCCCGAGAAAAAATATTTCGTCAATGTCGGCAGCGTCGGCCAGCCCCGGGATGGCGACTGGCGCTCGGCCTATGTCATCTACGATTCCGGCGCCAACACCATCGAGCTTCGCCGTTTGCCCTACGATCTTGCCAAGGCCCAGGCCAAGATCATGAACGCCGGACTGCCCGCCCGCCTCGCCGAACGCCTGGCGAATGCGGTCTGATCTGGAAGGTCGGCCTTCCAACTCCGCGCCTTTACTTCTAGGCTCCAAGTTCTAGTTTATGGTTGCCCCATGCAACTTTTCATCGATCTCCACTGCCATTCCCGTTTCTCTGCTGATGGCGTGGCCGAACCCGAAGCCCTCGTCAGTGAAGCGCGCACCAAGGGCCTGCACGGCTTTGCCATCACCGATCACAACACCTGCGCCTGCGTCGACTACTTCCTTCAGCACGGCTTGATGAACAAGGAGGGCCTGCCCGTCGACGGCCTGCTCATCATCCCCGGCCAGGAAATCACCACCGCGGAAGGCCATCTCCTCGCGCTCGGCGTCACCCTGCCCGATCTCAAGGGCATCCCGGCCCTCGAAGCCGTCGCGCTCATCCATCAGGCGGGCGGGCTGGCCATTCCGCCGCATCCCTACGACTTTTTCCGCGCCGGAATCCGCGAGCCGGTCCTCGAAACCCTCGACATCGACGCAATCGAGGTCTTCAACGCCGCGACCACCCTCAAGCGCTACAACAAACACGCCTTCAAATACGCCCAGGGACGCGGCCTGCCCATGACCGCCGCCAGCGACGCCCACGATCACGTCGCGCTCGGCACCGCCTACAGCATCCTCGAAGCCGACATCTTTTCCGTTGCCGGAGTCCTCAACGCCATCCGCAAAGGCCCCGCCCTGCGCCAGCGCTACCTCACGCCCGCCAACGCCCTGAAAAAGACCTGGAACAACGTCTTCCGCCTCCGCCGCAAACGCCAGCCCAAGCCCGAAAAAGTCGCGTGATTGGCAATCGCGCCCTCTGTCGTGGTAGATATGGCGTTGGCGCAGACTTCACTTCCCGCGCGGCGGCGAAAAGCGGACGATCCAGCACGCGCCGAGGATGATCGACCACGCGCACGCCTGTGCCCACAGCAAAATCGCCACGACCGATCCCAGTGCGATATAAGCCGCGCTCGTCTTTAGCAGCGTGGGAATCACGAACGCAAAGATCAAACTGCAGACGATCCAGCCGCACGAGGCCAGCAGGCTGCCTTCCACCACGTAACGGTTTTTGTGCCGTTTCACCGGCACCAGATAATAAGTCAGATAGAAAGTCCCGAAAAGCGCCGCCACCATCACCATCACCTGCGTGCCGGTCGCCAGTTCCTTGCTCAAGCTTGAGAACAAAAATTTATCCAAAAGATTCCTCAGCACTCCCGCCTCCACCGCCGAAATTGAAATCAGCAACAGCAGGCACATCCAGATCAAGAGCAACGCCACCGTCTTCAGGACCAACATCCAGCTCCATCCCTGCGCGCGGCGCGGATCATCGAAAATAAATAGAAGCGTGCGGATGATCTGGTTCATTAAATTAAATGACGTGTAGATCGCCAGGATAAAACCGATCGTCACCAACCCGCCCTGGGCCGAGTGCTGCACCGCATCGAAAATACGCTCCGTCTCGCGCGGATCCTCCATCGGGATAATGTCCGTTAAGACCGCCGCGTAATGCTCCGCGTAATGCTTGGTCAGATCCAATTGCGTTGCAATTTGCATCCCCACCGTAAACGTCACTGCAAGAAACGGCACCATCGAAAGCACGAAGCAATAGGCCAGCGCCGCCGCATAAGTTCCCAGGCGGTCGACTTTCAGGATCAGATTAGGCCCGTACAGCCACTTGAACATAAGGAACCTTAGGGCGTGGAAGTTTACCGTGCAAAGTCGCAACTTCGCTTCAACGCCACCATTTCCTAAGCATGAGGAGTGCCGCAACCGCAGGCATTCGGCGCGGGCGCGATCTTGTCCGGATCGTAGGAGAGATTCGGCGCGAGCCATTTTTCCACGGTGGGAATATCGAGCCCCTTGCGTCGCGCGTAGTCTTCAATCTGGTCGCGCCCGATCAGGCCAACGCCGAAATACTTCGCTTCCGGATGCGCGAAATAGAGTCCGCTCACCGAGCTGGCCGGGTGCATGGCGAAGTTTTCCGTCAACTTCACCCCCGCGTTTTTCTCCGCCTGGAGCAGGTCGAAGAGAAGTCGCTTTTCGGTGTGATCGGGACACGCGGGGTAGCCCGGCGCGGGACGGATGCCGCGGTACTTTTCCTTGATGAGGTCTTCGTTCGAAAGATGCTCATCCTGACCGAAACCCCAGGCGATGCGCGCCTGCAAATGAAGCCACTCGGCGCTCGCCTCGGCCAGACGGTCGGCCAGCGCCTTGGTCATGATCGAGTTGTAGTCGTCGTGGTCCTGCTCGAACTCGCGCGCGATTTCCTCCACGCCCAGGCCCGTCGTCAGCGCAAAAACCCCCAGATAATCGCGGCGTCCCGTTTCCGCAGGCGCGATGAAATCGGCCAGCGCGTAGTTGGATTGGTCTTCCGGTTTGTCCATCTGCTGGCGCAGCGTGTGGAACGTCGTGAGTACCTTGGCGCGGGTGTCGTCCGTGAAAAGTTCGATATCATCACCGACCCGCGCCGCCGGGAAGAACCCATAGGCCGCCTTGCCGTGGAGGCGTTTTTTCGACAAAAGATTTTCCAGCAAAGCCTGCGCGTCGTTGAAAAGTTCGCGGCAACGCGGCCCCGTCTCCGGATCGTCCAACAGCGCCGGATAGCGTCCCCGGATTTCCCACGCGTGGAAGAAAGGCGACCAGTCGATGAACTCCACGATTTCACGCAACGGCAGATCGTCGATGACCTTGAGGCCCAGGAAGGAGGGCTTGGGAACATCAACCGTGGACCACTCGCTGCGGAAGGCGCGTTTGCGGCTTTCCGCCAGCGAAAGCAGCGGCTTGGTCGGGCGCTTGCGTTCGTGCGCGAAGCGGGCGCGCTCGTGTTCGAGGTTGTTCGCGGCGACGAATTCATGACGCTGCGCCGGGCTGAGCAACGCGCTGACCACACCCACCGCGCGTGAGGCATCGAGCACATGCACGACCGCGTTCTCGTAATGCTGAGCGATCTTCACCGCCGTGTGCGCCTTGCTCGTCGTCGCGCCGCCGATGAGCAGCGGCAGCTTGAACCCTTCGCGCTGCATTTCCTTCGCCACGTGCACCATCTCGTCCAGCGACGGCGTAATCAGCCCGCTCAAGCCGATGACATCGACGCCAAGTTCCTTCGCGGCGGCGAGAATTTTCTCGCTCGAGATCATCACGCCGAGATCAATGACCTCGTAATTATTGCAGGCGAGCACCACCCCGACGATGTTCTTGCCGATGTCGTGCACGTCGCCCTTCACCGTCGCCAGCAGCACCTTGCCCTGCGCCTGCTTGTTGCCCGTCCGCTTCTTTTCCTCCTCCATGAAGGGCAGCAGATAGGCGACCGATTTCTTCATCACGCGCGCGCTTTTCACGACCTGCGGCAGAAACATTTTTCCATCGCCAAAAAGATCGCCGACAATGCTCATGCCCTTCATCAGCGGGCCTTCGATGACTTCCAGCGGCGTGGCGTAAAGTTTCCGTGCCTCCTCCGTGTCGGCTTCGATGAAATCGACGAGGCCCTTGATCAGCGCATGGCTCAACCGCTCCTCGACCGGCAGCGTGCGCCACTGCGCTTCCTCCTTCGCCTCAGTCTTGCCGGCCTTCTTGTAACTCTCGGCAAAGGTGACCAGCCGCTCCGTCGCATCGGGGCGGCGGTTAAGGATCACGTCCTCGACCAGCTCCTTCAACTGCGGCTCGATCTCCTCGTAGACCGCGAGCATCCCCGCGTTGACGATCCCCATGTCGAGTCCCGCGCGGATCGCATGGTAGAGAAAAACGGCGTGCATCGCTTCCCGCACCGGGTTGTTGCCGCGGAACGAAAACGAGATGTTGCTGATGCCGCCCGAGACGCGCGCGCCGGGCAGGTTCGCCTTGATCCAGCGCGTCGACTCGATGAAATCAACTGCGTAATTGTTGTGCTCCTCGAGGCCGGTCGCGACGGTCAGGACGTTGGGATCGAAGATGATGTCCTCGGCGGGAAAACCGATTTCCTTCGTCAAAATGTTGTAGGCCCGCGTGCAGATTTCGATGCGGCGCGCCAAAGAATCGGCCTGCCCCTTTTCGTCGAAGGCCATGATGACGGCGGCGGCGCCGTAACGCATCACCCGGATGGCCCGCTCGCGGAAAGCCGCTTCGCCTTCCTTGAGGCTGAGCGAATTCACGACCGGCTTGCCGGTGGCGCAGCGCAATCCCGCTTCGATCACGCTCCACTTCGAGCTGTCCACCATGATCGGCACACGCGCAATGTCGGTCTCGGCGGCAATCAGATTGAGGAAATGGGTCATCGCCTTTTCGCCGTCGAGCATCCCCTCGTCGAAGTTGACGTCGATGATGGCCGCCCCGCCCTCGACCTGCTGCCGCGCGACCGTCAGCGCCTGGTCAAATTTTCCCTCGAGAACGAGCTTGGCGAATTTGGGCGAGCCGGTGACATTGGTGCGCTCACCAATCAGCGTGAACGGAATTTCCGGGCGCAGGATCAGCGGCTCGAGTCCGGCGTAGGCGGTAACCGGCGCGCGTTGGGGCAGACGTCGGGGCGCGACCTCCCGCACCGCCTCCGCAATGCACCGAATATGCTCCGGCGTGTTGCCGCAACAGCCCCCCGCGATGTTGAGCCAGCCCTGCTCGGCGAAGTCGCGCATCAGCGGCCCCATGTCCTCGGGCAGCTTCGGGAAGCCGGTGGGCGAAAGCGGATCGGGCAGCCCCGCGTTCGGATAACAACTGAAATAGCACGTGGCGATGTTCGATAATTCCTCGACGAAAGGGCGCATCTGTTCCGGGCCAAGCGCGCAGTTGATCCCCACGCTGAGCGGCTTGGCGTGCGCGACGGAAATCCAGAACGCCTCGAGCGTTTGCGCGTTGAGCGTGCGGCCCGAATCGAAGATGGTGACCGAAATCTGGATCGGCAACCGCCGCCCGACCTCATCGAATGCCTCCTCGATGGCGAAGAGCGCCGCCTTCGCGTTCAGCGTGTCGAAAATCGTCTCGACCAGCAGGGTGTCCACACCGCCCTTGATCAAACCGAGCGCCTGCTGCTTGTAGGCTTCAACCAGTTGCACATAGGTGACCCCGCGCGCACCGGGATCGTTCGCATCGCGCGAGATGGAGGCCGAGCGCGTCGTCGGCCCCATCGCCCCGGCCACGAAACACTGGCGCCCCGGATGGGCCGCGACAAATTCATCGCGGACGCGGCAGGCCAGCCTCGCGCTTTCGATGTTGATGTCGTCCACGATCGCTTCGAGGTCATAATCCGATTGCGAAATCACCTGCCCGCTAAAGGTGTTCGTCTCGATGATGTCCGCCCCCGCCTCGAGAAAACGCCGGTGGATGTCCGCGATCACTTCCGGCTTGGTCAGGCTCAGGATGTCCCCGTTGCCCTTCAGGTCCTTGTGATGCTTCGCAAAGCGATCGCCGCGGAAGTCGGCTTCAGTCAATTTGGCCTGCTGCAAGGTGGTGCCCATCGCGCCGTCGATGATGACGATGCGTTTTTGCAAAAGGGCTTCGAGCGGGTGCATGGGGAAAGCTAAAGGATTTGCTGTAAAAAGGAAAGGGACAGCTCACCAACATATCGACGCATCCAGATGCGTCAATAGATTAGTTTGCTGCATGACTGTCATCTTGACAAGCTTATCTTGTCCCACGACCCTTTGGACATGAGCTATCACGTCACTATGATCAAGTCGGAAGAAGGATACGCCGTGTTCTGTCCGGGCCTGCCCGGCTGCTGCTCTCAAGGCAAGACAGAGGATGAGGCCTTACAAAATATTCGCGTGGCTATCCAGGAGTATTTGGGCGTTATGGACGATGATTCCGAACGTCCGGAAATCCGCGAAGTCGAAGTCGCAATTTAATTTGTGCCTAAGCTGCCAGGCATTAATCATCTTCAGGCAATACGCGTCCTGGAAAAACGCGGATTTCAAATTATTAGACAGGGCAAGCATGTAATCATGTCCGATGGGACCCGCACGCTTATTGTGCCCCGTAACAACCCGATCAATTCCTATACGATGGGATATATTGTCAAAGAGGCTGGAATGACCATTGACGAGTTTCGGAAAGCACTTTAGCCCGCAAAAAACCGCCGCAGGGTAACTGCGGCGGTGGTGAAAGATCCCCGGGCGTTGACTTAGGCCGCCGTAAAACCGCCGTCGACGATGAGGTCCGTACCGGTGATGAACGAGGCGCCGGGCGAGCTGAGATAAACCACCGCGCTCGCGATTTCCTCCGGCAGACCGACGCGACCCACCGGATGCATCTCGGCGAACTGTTTGCGTTGCTCGGTCTCCTTCGTGATGTCGCCGACGAAGCGTTGCAGCATTTCCGTTTCAATGCCCGCCGGTGAGACGCTGTTCACGCGAATACCCTGCCTGGCCAATTCCAGCGCCGCGACTTTTGTCAGTCCGTTGACCGCATGTTTCGTCGCGACATAAAGCCCCATGCTGGGCAAGCCCACGCTGCCCGCCACTGATGAAGTGTTCACGATCGAGCCGCCGCCGCTTTTGAGCAGCGCGGGGATCTCGTGCTTCATCGAAAGAAAGACGCCTTTGACATTAATGTCGAAGACTTTTCCATACTGCGCTTCCGTCGCTTCCGTGAGGGGAGCAGGCGTCCCTTCGATTCCCGCGTTATTGAAAGCGACATCAAGCCGCCCGAATTCCCTCACGACCGCCTCGATCAGCGACTTCACTTGCGCCTCATCGGAGACGTCGCTCTGGACAAACAGGCCTCTGCCGCCAGCTTTCTCCACCAGCGTGACGGTTTCCGCGCCTTCGAGCTTGCGCCGGCCGGAAATGACGACCTTGGCTCCTTCGCGCGCAAAGGCAATGGCCGTGGCGCGACCAATGCCGGAAGTTCCACCCGTGATGAGGACGACTTTATTTTCGAATGTTTTGGACATGATTTTATTTGGTTTAGGGTTTAAGGACGGGGAAAGGAATAGGGGCAATTACTCGATCCAGCGGGTGATAGGCACGAGGTAAGGCACGGCCAGGACCGGGCTCCAAATGATCCCCATTTCGGGCCTCTCTTCCTCAAAGGCCGTTTCCTTCAACTTGGCCTGGATGTGGCGGGCCTGGATCAGGCCGCGGTTGATTCCTTCGAGTCGTGTCGTTTGCTGGGGGATGGGGGCGATTTGGTTGATCATGGTCGTGGTTCTTTCTTTGTCGGGTTAAAATTAAGTTGACTGGTTGGTATAGTTAATGGGCAAAAAAAATCAGAGTAGCTGCTTTTGGCTGATGCCAACCTGGGTCTGTTTCTTATTGCTTTGCTGCTTCATGGAAGGAACATAGTTGACCGGTCAGTATAGCGCAAGCAAATTTTAAAAAAAATTTTGCCGAGGCAATTTTACCGGTCAAAACTGCGTTCTGATAGAATCAAAAAAGACGGAGCATCCGCCTGTTCCTTGGGCACTTAGCGCTTCGCCTGAGCCTGCTTGGGCAACCAGCGGCGCAGGGCCAGCCATACCAAACCACCCAAAAGAAGCGCCCAGGTCTTCGGCTCGGGAACTTGCTGGGGAACATCGGGTTGAAGAACGTTCGGCGTATCCGAGGCAATCGTCTCGGGTCTCATCACCGCCGCAAATTTGAAGGCCGACTGGGTGGGCGTCGTCGCCGGAAGTGTAATGGTCACCGGATCAATCGTCGAGGCATCGACCTGCGTCAGGGTGCCTCCCGTAAAGTTTGGAATAAGATTTAGGTTGAGCGATAGAGTCTCACTCGTCACCGTGTATGTAGTTCCCAGAATTGAGTAGAGGTAACTCGATGGGTCAATCGTTGATCCACTGGCCAGAGTTAAAGTCACAGGACCGCTTGAACTCGAGGAATCCGAGCTGCTACCAACGGAGAAAGTTAACGTATCGGCGTTGACCGACGTACCAGACCCGTTCGCAAGATTACCGGCATTATAAATTAAGGTCCCCGCCGAAGAAGGAATGGCACCATTACCTATGGTTAAGGTCCCCCCTGAAGAGAAAGTCGTTCCATAACTACCGTTATTATCAATGCCTGTCCCGACCCCTGCGAGAGTAAGCTCTGATCCGACTGCCATCGAAGTACTAACCGTAACTGATCCAGAATAAACGCTTGCACCTGAGTTGTCGGTTATCGTTAGGGATGAGGCGATAAATGGCGCGGAAAACGAATTGAGCGAAAGCGAGCCCGATCCATCGACGGTCAGATCAGCCCCGCTTGCATCCAGAACTTGCGCGCGCGCCAGGCTCGTTGCGGCCATGACGGTAAGGGCGGCAGCCACGATAGCCAGGGAGCGGGCGGTATTCATTTTGGGATAAATTGGGAGATTAACTACAGCCAAAAAGTCATTTGCAGCTTTTTGTCCGGCTCTACTTGTTAAAGCATCGCAAAGACAAGTCAACCTGAAACAACTGATTTCATGTTAAAATTGGATGACGAAATGACCCACAGAGGCTTACAACGCTTCCAGTTGCCTCAGGGCCTCGAAAAGGACGATGGCCGCCGATGTGGCCAGATTCAGGCTCCGCACGTGAGGATTCGCCATCGGGATGTTCAGGCAGGCTTCAGCGTTTTCTTTGAGAAGGGACTCCGGCAACCCTTTGGTTTCGCGTCCGAAAACCAAAAAATCGTTCGGCTCAAAATGCGCCCCCGTGTAGGGGCGACTCGTCTTCGTCGTTAAAAAATAGAGCCGCGCCTGAGGGTGTGCCGCTCGAAATGCAGCCCAGTTGGGCCAGGAGTGCCAGCCGACGTGCTGCCAATAATCCATGCCTGCGCGCTTGAGGGCCCGGTCGTCGAGCTTGAATCCGAGCGGTTCCACCAGATGGAGCACGGTGTTCGTGGCGGCGCAGAGCCGGGCAATGGCACCGGTGTTGGGCGGGATCTCCGGTTCGACCAGCACGATCTGCAAGTGGTGGGGAATCGGATTCATGGCGCCGTTTCAGCGTTGGCCGCGCCTTTCTTCCCATAGGTGACCTGCATCAGATAGAGACCGCAGGCGGGCGCTGTCGCCGGGGCCTCGGAGCGGGAACAGGCGCGCAGGATTTTTCCAAAATCGTCCACCGAAATTTTGCCCAGACCGACTTTCACCAGCGCCCCGACCAGATTGCGCACCATGCGGTAGAGAAAGCCATCGGCAGTGAAATGGAACACGACGGCAGCCCCGTCCCGCACCACCGAAGCTCGTTTCATGATGCGCACGGTCGACTCGCGTTCGTAGCCGGGGTTGCTCGTGAACGAGGCGAAATCGTGCCGGCCCAGGAGCAGCCGCGCGGCCCGGCGCATGGCGGGCAGGTCGAGCGGACGCGGCACATGCCAGTGGGTGTCGAGCGTGAACGGGTCCTGCACCAGCCGGTTCCAGATCAGATAACGGTAGGTCTTGCCCCTCGCATCAAAGCGGGCGTGAAAGGCGGGCGAAACGAGGCGGCATTGCACGATGCGGACATCGCGCGGCAGATTGGCATTGAGCGCGCGTTGCAGCACCGTGCCGGTATGCAGTCGAGGCGCATTGAAGGAGGCGATCTGGCCCAGCGCATGCACGCCTGTATCCGTCCGGCCCGAGCCTTGCAGGCTGATTTTCCCGCCCCAGATTTTTTCCAGGGCGGTTTCGATGCACTCCTGCACGGTCCGCTTGTTGGCCTGCCGCTGCCCCTGCCAGCCTGAAAAATCAGTGCCGCGATAAGCAATCGTCAGCCGGTGGCCCTGCAAGGCCGGATCGAAGCGATGGGGACGGCTCTTGCGTATTTCCAGGGAGGTAAGCGACGAGGTCATGCGTCCGGCGGCAGGAGAGGAAAATTTTGCTGCGAGTCGAGATAACCCTGAAGCAGGACGCAGGCGGCTTCGCTGTCGATCCTGCCGCGCTGCTGGCGCGCGTTTTTGCCCGCTTCCTGCAACTGGCGGCTGGCCTGCACGGTGGAAAGACGTTCATCGATCAGTTTGATCGGCACCGCCGTATTCTGTCCCAGAATGGCCGCAAAGGCCTGCACCTTGGCGGCGGCTTCTCCCAACTCACCGCTCATGTGGCGCGGCAGGCCGAGCAGGATCAGATGCGCCTCTTCTTTTTTGGCCAGCTCGGACAAGTCGCGCGCAAGCTTGGCATCGGCCTTCGCAGGCACAAAGGGCAGCGGACGCGCCAGCGTGCCGGTCGGGTCGCTCAGCGCGAGGCCGATTCGCGTGCCGCCATAATCAATCGCCAGGATGCGCATGGAGGGCATTGTAGCGGAGGGCTAGGAACGGGGCACTTCTATTCCACCGATGTTAATTGAGACGCAGGAACGAAAAATCGAAAAACAGACAATATCTTGCTACCCCATTGCTCGTTTTCAATGGGGTAGCAAGAAGATGGTAACAAACATTAGACAGGAAAATGCCCTGCTGGAAAGTGTCACTTCGGTCGTCTTAGCGCGCCGTCAATCAACAATCTTCAGCGACGTGATCTTGTCACCCTGCTTGATCGAGTTCACCACCGCCATGTCCTTCGTGCGCCCAAAAACCGTGTGCACCCCATCGAGATGCGGCGTCGCGACATGCGTGATGAAGAACTGGCTGCCGCCCGTGTCCTTGCCCGCATGGGCCATGGAAAGCGTGCCGGGCGTGTGCTTCTGCGTATTGATCTCACACTTGATTTTGTAACCGGGACCACCCGTGCCGGTCCCCGTGGGACAACCGCCCTGGATCATGAAGTCCTTGATCACGCGGTGAAAATTGAGTCCGTCATAAAAGCCCTTTTTGGCGAGAGTGACAAAATTTTTGACGGTGTTGGGCGCATCCTTGTCGAAGAGTTCGAGGTTGATCGTGCCTTTGCTGGTTTCCATGATGGCTTGCGGCATAAAAAATATCCTTTCGGGGAAATGAGGGTTGAACCCTGATTTTTAACGCGAAGTTCACCTCCACGCCAAGGCATTTCATTGCACATCCGCGGGGTCGCAGGCATATTTGCTAAAGATTTCCTCCGGATGATCGATACCTGATGCATTGAAATATGGACGTACGCGCTAACCGGTTTCTTGAAAGCTTTTCGACCGAAGGCCGCGAGCGGCTCGTCAGCCATTTGATCTACCAGAGCCTGGTCCCGGGCGAATATCTTTTCCACGAGGGCGATCCCGCCGAGGGAATTTGTCTCGTGCTGGAAGGCGTGATTGAAATCATCAAGGCCGCCGGGGATCAGGAGCAGCTTCTCACCTCGATCGAGGGGGGCAATTTCCTGGGCGAGGTCGCGGTGCTCGATGGCCACGGACGAAGCACCGACGCCCGCGCGCGCGAAGCCGCCTCGATCGCCTGGATTCCAACCCCCGACTTGCTCCAGGTGCTGATGACGGAGCCGGTGACCGTGACCCTCCATCTTTTCCAGAACGTGCTCGCGCTCCTGCGCAAGACCGACGATCTCTACGTCGGCGAAGTCGTGCGCAAGGAAAAGCTGTCACTGATCGGCGAGATGGCGAGTTCGCTCATGCATGACGTGCGCAACCCGGTCCAGGTCATTCTTTCGTCGCTTGAGCTGATCAAGATTTTTCATTCCGACGCCGAGACGGTCGATTGCTGCCAGAAAATGGAATTGCAGTGCGACCGGCTCGTCGCCATGGCGGGCGAGTTGCTGGAATTTTCGAAAGGTGAAACGAAACTTCATCTCGTCCGCACCGATACGAACTCACTGCTCCAGCAGTTCCTTGCCTTCAACACCGACGCCTTTCGTCCCGTCGGAGTCACCCTCAACGTCGAGTCGGACCCGGCGGACATCGAGGTCGATTCGATGCGCCTGCTGCGCGTCCTGCAAAATCTCGTCTCCAACGCCGTGCAGGCCTTGAACTCAAAGCCGGGCGCCCGCGTCGACGTGCGGGGTTGGGTGAGCGACTCGATCTTCTATCTTTCGGTGCGCGACAACGGGCCCGGCATACCGGCCCAGATCAAGGACCGGATCTTCGAGCCTTTCGCCACTTACGGCAAAATCGGCGGGACCGGTCTCGGCCTCGCCATTGTCAAAAATGTAATCACCGCGCATCGCGGAAAAATCGCGCTCGAGACCCAGGCGGGCCAGGGAACGGAATTTCTCATCCGCCTGCCCCAGGATTCATCGAGTCGACCCGTCAATTAAATCGGGACTTAATGCGAGGCGGGCGCGGGCGCAGGCTCCGAGGCCACCTGCGCAAAGCCCCAGTTGAACAGAATCTCCGCATCTCTCCATTTATCCGGGCTGTCGAGCAGGGTCAGCAGCAGCGTATGGCCATTTTGGGTCACCGCGCAGGCGTAGGTGTGGCGCGAGGCATATGTCCAGCCGGTCTTCGCGGGCCCCATCCCGGGATAGCGCCCCAGCAGCAGGTTATGATTGCGAAGGGAATGCGTGCCCGAAGCCGTATAAATCGTGTACTCCTTCGTGCTCATGATCTGGGCCAGTTCGGGATAGGCGATGACGTGCCGGAAAATCACCATCAGATCGGCGCAACTCGTGTAATGCGTCCCCTGCGGCGCGGGCAACCCGTTCGGATTGTAAAAGTGGGTATTGAAAAGCCCCAGGGCCAGAGCCCGTTGATTCATCATCGCGACGAACGCCTGGTTGCTGCCCGCGACATAGCGCCCCAGCGCCCGCGCGGAATCATTCGCCGATTCAATCAGCAAGGCATGAAAAAGCGTAAAGACGGAAATGGTTTCGCCGGGAACAACCGGGATGTTGCTCGGCTCGGCCCGGTCGCCCGCCTCGATGGTCACCCGGCCGGTCATCCCACCCAGCTTTTCCCGGACGATGAGCGCCGTCATCAGCTTGGTCGTGCTCGCGGGCAGCAGGCGCACGTCCGGATTGCGGGCGTAAAGCACCTCGCCCGTATCGGCGCGCACCAGAAGCGCCCCGCGTGACAGAATGGCATCCGGCGGGGTGAGGTGCGGATGCGGACCGTAATCCCTGAAGCTGAATTGCGCCAACACAGATCCGCTTCCGCAAAACAGCCCCAGACAGATGGTCAGGAGAAGCAGGAGGGGGCGGTAGGGTGGTTCAGGGAGTGGGCGCGGAGCGTAGGTGAGCATTGTTCGCTTGCGCCTTGGCGGCGTCTATCCGGTTGGCAAGATCGCCGTTATGGGGGTCTTTTTCGAGAGCGTGCGACCAGACGGCGATGGCTTCGCGCCTCAGGCCGAGTTTCAAATACGCGTCTCCGATATGTTGTAGAACCACGGGGTCATTGTTGGTCAGAAACGCGGCCCGTTGCAAGTACGGTAATGCATCTTTTACGTGATCCATCTGGAAATAGACCCAGCCCCAGGTGTCGAGAATCGGGCCATTATCGGGATCGAGCGCCGCCGCGCGACGGCTGAGGGCGAGGGCTTCCGGAAGGTGACTTCCCTCGTCGGCCCAGAAATAGGCCAGCTCGTTCATCAGGGAAGGATCGTCCGGATATTTGCTCAGGCCTTCCTGCAAAACTTTTTCGAGCTGGTCCTTTTGCCCGGCCAGGCTGAGGGTCAGGGCGCTTTCGAGATAGTAGGCCGGATCGAGCGCCCCCGCCTCGCTGCCCACGGCCAGGGCGCGCGCCTGCGCGAGACTGGCCAGGGCGGCGTCATAGTTCTTCTCGTAACGGTGTTGAACCGCCTCGTAATATCGAATCCGGGCCGATTTCGGGAAATGAGCCTGCGCCGAGGCCAGCGTCTCACCCGCTTCTTTAAATTCATTATGCGCCAGCTGAAAAAAAGCGAGTTTGAGGTAGGCTTCCTGCGGACAGTCCGTCGAGTCGAAGACCCGCTGAAAACAAGCCTGCGCTTTTTCCGGTTGATGCCCTTCCTCATAGGCCAGCCCCAGGTCGATTTCCAATCCCGGATTTTGCGGCGAGTCGGCCAGCGCTTCCTGGAAAAGCCGTGCGGCGTCGCCATAACGCTGGCCATCGAGGTAAAGGCCGCCCAGCATTTCACGCAAGCCGGGCAGCGCCGGGTTTAGCATGTAGGCGTTCTCGTAATCGTGCAGCGCGTCGGCCTTCCGCTCGAGATCCGTTTCAAGATCGGCGCAGCGGAGGATAAGATCGACATTGGCCGGCTCCAGCGCGCTGGCCTTCCGGAGCGTCTTGAGGCAGTCGAGCTTGTGACCGAGATCGCGATACGTATCGGCCAAAAGGGTCAGCGTCTCCACGCTCTGTGGCGACCTGCTCGCGGCTTCCTCCAGAATCGGCAGACGCGTCTTGAGAATCACTTCACCTTCCGGTGGATGCGTCTCGCTCCGGGCCACTTCGAGGTAAAGACGCGCAAGGTTCAACCAGGAGGCGGCGGGCACGCCGGTACCACCCGCCCTGAGGATGTCCTCGATATGAAGCACCGCCCCGGCGAGGTCGTCCTGTTCGCTCGCGATCTCCAGCAGCACCCGCATGGCCACCGATTGGGTCGAATCCTGCCTCAGGGCGTGGGTGCAGAGGCGGAGCGCATCATCGTTTTGTCCGCGCAGCCGCTCTGTATATCCAAGCGCGACCTCGATCGGGATGGAATCGGGATGGGCACTCGCGGCTGACTGGAGCTGGGCATAAGCCTGATCGACCTGCCCTGCGACCAAAAGACTGTTGGCCAGGCGGACCTGCGCATCGGTAAAAGAGGGATCAAGGGCCACGACCTGCCGAAAGAGCTCGAGGACCTTTTGCTGGTCGTCGGACAAACCTTCCGGCATCAGCAGCGCCTTGGCATAGAGCGCGTTGGCTCGACTCCGCTTCTCCGCCTCCGGGCTCAGATGGCCATCCGAGAGGCGGTCCTGCTCGTCGGTCACATGAACCGCAGGGCTGCCCGCCGGGGCTGGCAGGGCAAGGGCCACCGGAGCGCTATCGGCGCGAAGCACGACCCATGGGCAGCCCGTCCAGATGAAAACCGCGCCCAAAGCGGTCCGCAGGTGGCACGCGGCACTTGGGCACAGCACTTCCCGCAGTTTATCCAGAAAGTCTCCAGGCACGTCCTGAAGTCTAAAAGCTAAGCCTTGTAACGCAACCGCTTCTTGTGCCGGTTCGCCTTCATGCGCTTACGGCGCTTATGTTTGGCGATTTTGGCTTTGCGGCGTTTTTTGATTGAACCCATAAAAAGTAGAGTCGGACGTTGTAAAGGGGTTCCGCTTAATAGACAACCTTATTCAGCGGATATTCGATAATTCCTTCGGCCCCCAGTTCCTTTAACCGGGGGATCAGGTCCCGCACCACGGCCTCGTCGATGATGATTTCGACGGCGGTCCATGTCGGGTCTGCCAGAGGAGAAATGGTCGGGTTGCGCAACGCGGGCAGCGTGGCGGAAAGCTTTTCCAGCACCTGCTTCGGCACGTTCATTTTCAGGCCCACTTTTTCTCGCGCATTCAAGGCCCCGATCAGGAGCAATTTCAGGTTTTCGAGCTTTTTTCGCTTCTCCGGGTCGGCATAAACCGCCTGGTTGACGATCAATTGCGGGTAGCTTTCGATGATCGTCTCGACGATCCGCAGCTTGTTCGCGCGTAGAGAGGAGCCCGTTTCGGTCAGATCGACGATGGCATCGACCAGTTCCGGGACTTTGACCTCCGTGGCGCCCCAGGAAAACTCGATCTCCGCCGTCACGTTCCGCTCGGCCAGGTAACGCTTGGTCGTCTCGACCAGTTCCGTGGCGATCCGCTTGCCCTGCAAATCCTTGACGCTCTTGATGGCGGAATCCTCCGGCACGGCCACGACCCAGCGGGCCGGCAGCGCGGTCGCCTTGCTGTAGGCGAGATCGCACATGACCTCGACCTTATGGCCGCTTTCCTGGATCCAATCCTTGCCGGTAATCCCGAAATCGAGGAAACCCTGGGCCACGTAACGGCTCATTTCCTGCGGGCGCACCAGCCGCGCGTCAAATTCCGGATCGTTGATGTAGGGCTTGTAACCACGGTTCGACGCCTGCACCTTGAAGCCTGCCCGGCCCAGCAGTTCAAAGGTCGATTGCTCCAGGCTGCCCTTGGGCAGGCCAAAACGAAGTGGGGTTTTCAGTGACATGCGGAAAGCTGGTCATTTTGTGTGATTCGCTTCGGATGTAAAGGCAATTGGTGGCGCGCACCCCCGGACCGGAACTCCGTGCGAGAGCAGCCGGGCTTAAGTCTTCGCCGCCTCGCGGACATTATGCTTCGCCACGTCCTGCAACTCCTGCACCAATTGCGGATTGACCTGATGCGGGAGGATCAGCTCCCCGCTGGTGATCTGCTCATCGATGACCGGGGCATAGACCACGTAGCCGTTGATCAGGACCACCAGGATGCGCCCCTGGTTCTCCGCCGTGACCGTGCTCAACGCCACCTGTCCCACATGGTTGAATTGCAAATGCAACGCGCCCGAGGCATCGGGCTGCACGTCGACCAGTTCCTGCTCCGTCAACTCCGGCAACGTGCGGATTTGAATTTTTTCGTTGTTGGGCGGCAGGACTATCGTACTGGTTTCCAACTCCGACTGCCCTTCGCCTGTCGTCTGGATATGGACCCGCAGCAAAACCTTCGGCGCCGAATGGCCCGCCCGGGCCGGAAGGAGAGTCAGGAACAAAAAACCGGTCAGCAAATAAGTCCAGCGCATAAGGAAGAGAATGACGCATCCAGAAAATAGGGCAAGAGCGGGTTCCGTGGTTAATTACATCTCAACCGGCCCTTTTGAACTCATTGCAAAAGTAGACACGGGCCGCGCCGGGAGGGGTTTTGCCTTCTGGCGAGGAGATGAGTGAGGAGCATAGCCGCAGCTACGTGACGAGCGAACGACGAAGCCTGAAGGCAAAAGAACCCCGGCCAAAGAGGAAAAAGGGTTGCTTTGCTCAAGGCGCCTGGCTGCGTTGCTCGTCGGTCACTGCGCCCGCGCTTCGGCGCGATTGCTTATGCCAAAGGCATTCTTACGCTGGCCCCGAAAAGGGGCAAACCTTCGGGTATGCTCCCTCCTCGCGTCTAGCCAGGCAACCTTGAGCAAATGCAACGCGACCCATGGCTACTTTTGCAACGAGTTCAGACACGAAAAGGGTCAGAAACGGCGAATAATCAAAAAAATGGCTTTCTTCATGCTGGAAGGTTGATACCTCTATTCCTGATGCAAATCGCCGAACGAACGGAGGGGAACATACCGGTGCTCGCCATTACCGGGGATATCGACTTGGAAAGCTCTCCCCAATTGCGGGATTTTCTCAAGGGAAAATCGAGCAAGAAGACACCCTTGTTGCTGCTCGATTTCACCGGCGTCAATTACATCGACTCCTCCGGGCTGGCCACGCTGATCGAATATTACCAGGCCATTCAGGGCTTCAAGGGCAAGCTCGCGCTGGCGGCGCTCAATCCCCGCGTGAAGAACGTCTTCGAGATCGTGCGCCTCGAACAAATTTTTTCCCTTCATCCCGACATCGCCTCGGCGCTCACCGCGCTCAAGTCGTAACGCACGAGGAGGGAGAGCACGACCCATGCTGCTCGATTACGCCAACTTATCCCTGAGAGCCTTCGCGGCTATTTTCGCGCCGTTATTCGGCCAGCGCGGCTGGCGCCTCTCCTCCCTCTTCGACCAGATGGTCAACATCGGCGTCGCCTCGATGCCCACCGTCGCCCTGGCGAACTTCCTGCTCGGCATCGTCCTCGCCATCCAGGGCGCGGGCCAATTCGCCAAACTCGGCGCCACCGATCTCGTGGCCAACCTCGTCGCCTTTTCCATCCTCCGGGAAATCGGTCCGCTCATCACCGCGGTCATCGTCATCGGTCGCTCCGGCTCCGCCATCACCGCCGAGCTCGGCACCATGAAAGTCGCCGAGGAAATCGAGGCCCTCAACGTCATGGGCATCGACCCGGTCAAGTATCTCGTCGTGCCGCGGCTGCTCGCCATGATCCTGATGATGCCCGTCCTCACCGTGCTCGGCGAAGGCATCGGCCTCTTCGCGGGCTGGCTCATCAGCGTCACCAGCCTTCACCTCAATCCCATCTTTTACGTCGCCAACTCCATCGACGCCGTCGAGCAAAAAGACCTCTTCACCGGCCTGCTCAAGGCGCTGATTTTCGGCGCGGTGGTCGGGACTGTCGGCTGCTATTACGGCATCCAGGTCGAGGGCGGCGCCGAGGGCGTCGGCAAGGCGACCACGAAATCAGTGGTGACCTCCCTTACCTGCATGCTTGCCATGGACGCCCTGCTCACGGCATTAATCTACTTCGTATGAGCACCGAGCACAAAAGCCCCTACGCTCTCGAGGTCCGCGGCCTCTCCCGCAGCTTCGGCCCGCGCAAGATTTTGTCCGACGTCAGCTTCCAGCTCAAGCATGGCGAAATCCTCATCATCATGGGCGGCAGCGGCTGTGGCAAAAGCACCCTCCTGCGCCACATCATCGGCTCGCTGAAACCCGACGAGGGCGAGATTTACATCCATGGCACGGAAATCACAAAGCTGAACGACGAGGAAATGTCCAAGGTCCGCAAACGCTTCGGCATGCTCTTCCAGACCGGCGCGCTTTTCAATTCGCTCACGGTGGGTGAAAACGTCGCCCTGCCGATCCTCGAATCGAGCGATGTCTCCCCCGCCATCGCCGACCTGGTCGTGAAGCTCAAGCTCGAACTGGTCGGTCTCACCGGCTTCGAGCACCTCAAGCCCGCGCAAATTTCCGGCGGCATGAAAAAGCGCGTCGGCATGGCCCGCGCCCTCGCCCTCGATCCCGATCTCCTCTTTTGCGACGAACCCACCGCAGGCCTCGACCCCGTCATGACCGCCGTCATCGATACGCTTACCGTCGACCTCACCAAGAAGCTCGGCCTTTCCGCCGTCGTCGTGACCCATGACATGACCAGCGCCTTCCGCATCGCCACCCAGATGATCTTCCTCTTCGAGGGCAAGGTGATCGCCGCCGGCACGCCCGATGAGATCAAGAACAACCCCAACCCGATTCTTCAGCAATTCATCAACGGCCATCCCGACGGCCCGATCCCGCTCAAGCTTTCCAAGGATGACTATCTTAAACGCCTGATGCAGACTTAAAACACCCGGAGGAGAACGCCATGAAAGAAAATCGAATCAACGCCCTGATCGCCATCGGCACCGTCGTCGCCGCCGTGCTCATGGCTGCCGCCCTCAGCTTCGCCATCGGCAAATGGTCGTTCGGCCAAACCGGCTACGAACTCGTCATCAAATATCCCAATGCGACGGGAATCACCCCCAACAGCGAGGTCAAGTACGCCGGGGCCCATGCCGGACGTGTCAAGGCCGTCGAGCTTATCCCGCGCGCCGAACAAACCACCGACCCCGCCACGGGTCTCTTCAACTGCGTGCAGGTCGTGGTGCAAATCGACAACCAGCTCGAAATCGGCAAGGACGTCTCCGCGACCATCAAGCAGGACGGCTTCGGCATCTCGGCCAAATATGTCCTGCTCACGCCCGGCCCCGATCACAGCAGCCCGGCACTGGCCAATGGCGACGTCATCCAGGGCCGGATGCCCTTCGATTTGTCCGACTTGATTCAGCCAGCCGGTGAAGCCATGGAGCAGGCCAAGGCCCTGCTCACCAAGTTGGGCCCGGTCATGGACCGGCTCGATTCGCTCAGCGCGAAGATGGAGACCGATCTCCCTCCGTTGATGAACCACGCCGATAAATTCCTCCAGGACGGCGACGGCGTGCTGGCGAATTTCAACACCCCGGAGGGCCGCAAACGGCTCAACGAAATGCTCGACAGCCTCCGCGTCTCAACGGAAAACCTGAAAGTCGTGAGCACCAACGCCAAGGCGCTCACCGCCACGCTGGCGGAAAAACCGTGGCGCGTCTTCTGGGGCGGCGCCACCGTGAAACCGCCGTCGGAAGCTGACATCCTGAATTCGAACGAGGTCATCCGCCTCAAGCCCGATGTCGATGTGAATGGCAGCGATTCCTCCACCTCGGCAAAGTCGCACTAGGAGCTTGCTGAAAAAGGCTTGAACGCTTGAGCCGAGCGGAGAGTCGAAGAAGGATGCGAGGCGAAAGCGAAAAGCAGTTGGGTTTGTTGAGCGTGATTAATCTGGAAGCGCGGGTGAGGAAGG
>Ga0302319_10001517_pt1 | contig 51853 bp, 49 predicted proteins | sample Bog_T0_2_FD_203319 | JGI IMG/M metagenome (GOLD analysis project Ga0302319, IMG submission 203319) | Peat permafrost microbial communities from Stordalen Mire near Abisko, Sweden - Bog_T0_2 | ecosystem: Environmental > Terrestrial > Soil > Wetlands > Peat | place: Sweden: Abisko, Stordalen Mire... | reverse complement strand
GGACGGCCTCCTCGATGAATTTCGAGAGGTCGCCTTTCTTTGCACCCTGGGCACCCAGAAAGGTACGCAGAGTTAGGTCGGTTTCTCTCGAGACCTTGATGTTCCAGCGAACGGCTTCTTCCATAGGACACCTATGCAGCTAGGTAGATAAACACTTACGCAGCTATTGTAAGCCGGGCGAAGATGGCTTCGCAACTGCATCATCGCGCCGACTTGGCCCATGGTTTGGCGAGCTGCCCGTCGAAGCCAAGGCCGGGTTCTGGAACCGCCTCAGTTAACTACAACCGATAGCGTTGGCCGCCTCCTGACCCCATTCCCTCCGGCTTCGCATTTCGGTTCCCCGTACCCTAAGATTTGTGCATCCAACGTTCGTTTGTACGCTAAACTCCCAATTCTGGGCAGCTTGGGCGGTTGGTGGTAACGTAGTCGGCGAGAAACAGCAGGTTCCTCCATGCGCCGATGGATTGGCTGTCGCCAATCCATCGACTTAGTCGGAATGACAATCGTGCGGAGGGATCGGTGAACGAGAGGGAATTATGGCAGCTTCGGTCTGGTCTGGACACTTAACGTTTGGGCTTATCTCGATGCCGGTGCGCTTGTTTTCGGGCGCGCGCAGTAGCGGCATCTCCTTCAACATGCTGCATCGCACGGACAAGTCGCGGCTCAAGCAGCAGTACATCTGTCAGGCGGAGGGCGTTGTCGTCGATCGCGCTGACATGGTGAAGGGCTACGAGTTCCGCAAGGACGAATACATCATCATCGAGCCGGAAGAGATCAAGAAGATCGAGCCGCAGACCGCCAAGACCATGGAGATTCTGGAATTCGTCAAGGCGGGCGACGTTGATCCAGTATATTTCGAGTCTTCGTATTACATGATGCCGGAAGAGGCTGGGCGGCGGCCGTACGCATTGCTGACCAAGGCTCTGGAAGAGAGCGAGTACGTTGCCATCGCCAAGATCACCATGCACAACCGCGAGTACACAGTGTTCTTGCGTCCACACGAAGGCGGACTGATGCTGCACACGATGTATTACGCCGAAGAAGTGAAAAAGGTGGAAGGCTTCGGCGCGCCCGACGTGGAGTTGAAAGATGCGGAAGTAAAAGTGGCGCACCAACTCATCGAAGCGCTAGCGGATGAATGGGATCCGGAAAAATATAAAGACAGCTTTCAGGAAAATCTGAAGAAGCTGATCGAGACCAAGCTGGAGGGTGGGGAAGTTGCGGCGGTGGAGAAGCCGAAGAAGCTGGCTCCCGTCATAGACCTGATGGCCGCACTCAAGCAGAGCCTGGCGCAGATGGAAGGCAGGAAGAAACCCGCAGCCGCGGCTGATTCGGACGAGCGGGCGGCGGCGTCTGGCGGGAGGTCCCGGCGCGGGCGATGAAAAGGCGGGCTTCGGGCTTCGGCTTTCCGCTTTCAGGCTTCCGCTGTTTGATGTTGGCGCTTGATCTTGCCTTCTGATCTAGCTTACCCGTCGTTCGATGCGCCAGTCTCCGTCCGTTCGACGCTCGCATAACAAAGCACATCTTATCCTCGCGGGCATCCAACTTACCCCATCAAACTTGCCCCACAGTTCCGGCATCCCAGAAGACGTGGCAAGCCGAAGCCCGAAGCCTGACGGCCGAAGCCCGGCCCACTGGCGCAGATAGTGGCCAGCCGTTAGAATGTTAAATTCCTCGCAGGTGTGACCAGAAAATCTCCCTTGAGGTGCCGATGAGTTTTCGACGTGCAGGCCGATTGGCGGCGACGGTGGTTCCAGTTCTATTGTGGATGGGGTGCGGACAGGTATATCGCCCCGTGGTGATTCCGTGCTCGGCGGGGGGTGGAATTCCCGGATGCCCGGTGGAAACGGCTCCAACTCCTTCCAACTTCCACGCTGTCTTTGGCATTACCGCCAACACGCTCAACTACCCAGGCGGGGCGATGCAGATCGACGTGTCGGGAGACACCATCATCGGAGAGACTCCGAACTACGATCCTTCGAAGCCCAATCTCGGTGAAAATCCCACCCACGCTGCCATTTCCCCCAACGATTCCAGAGTGTTTGTGGCGAGTGCGAGCAGTGTTTCAGGGGGAATCGACGTGGTTTCGTCCTTCACGCCGGTATTCCAATCAAGGATAGGGAGTGGCTTGGGCGCGGTGGCCACGATCCCGGTGCCCAGTCTGGTTAACCAGACATCCAGCATCTCTGCGATCAGTGAGTCCGGTAATCTCGTCACCGTCACTCTAAGCGCACCCTTGAGCAATGTCGTGGCGGGATATGCAATCACGATCGCCGGACTGGTCATTCCTAATTGCAGCGTAACCGCAACCCCACCTTGCAACCCCCTTGCCTACAACGGCACTTTCCCGATTTTAACGATCAACGGGAACACGATCACGTACACGGACAATACCGCCAGTGGGCTTCCGCCCTTGTCCGGGGGAACCGCAGCGGTTCCTCCGCAGCCGGTGTTTCTCAACAGCACGCAGAACAACGTCATGTACGTGGCGAACTACAACTCCAATTCAGTTTCCGCTATTAACACCGCATCGAATGTTGTCAGCAATAGTGCAGTTGTGGGTGCACACCCCGTCAGTCTGGCTGAGATGCCAAATGGCCTCAAGATCTACGTGGCGAACCAGGGGGACAACACGGTCACTAGCTTGAACACTACGGCCGATCTGTCGCAGAACCCGGTCACCGGCTTCTCTGGAGTGAATCCGGTGTGGGTGGTGGCGCGCGGTGATAGCCAGAAGATCTATGTGCTGACGCAAGGTGACGGCCAACTCGTGACCATTGACACGGCCACGGACACGGTTACGAGCAGTCTTCCCGTAGGCGGCGGGGTAGTGTCTGGCGTGGGAGCAAACTTCATTTTCTACGACCCGATCCTGAACCGGCTTTATGTGACGAATCCGGTGAGTGGGACGGTTTCTGTTTTTTCCGATACCGGCGGAGCCAACGATACACCAATTCTGCTGGCGCCCCCGCTCGCGATTCCGGGGCTGAGCCCAACCAGCACGCCGGCGTGTGCGGGATGCAGCCCGGTGATTCCGGTTTCCGTGACCGCTTTGCTCGATGGCAGCCGGTTCTATGTGGCCAGCTATCAAACGGCGTCGTCTTGTCCCGACCCGATTGTGGGCTCGTCCTTCCCCTGCGTCATCCCAGAACTCACCGTGTTTGACGCCAATACTCTCACGCTGAAGTATCCCAGCACGCCAATTCTGACTTTGCTGGGTGCCGTGGCGGCGAATCAATTCGCGGCTCCGCCAGTGCTCGCCTGCGGCCCCATTCCGCTGGTTCCGGGTGCTTTGTACACCCCGACTGCCACGCGCTTCCGGATGTTCACCGTTGCCGCCGAGGACAGCAGCCACGTCTATGTGAGCATGTGCGATGCGGGCGCCATTGCCGACATCATTACCAACGGCGGCAATGTGAACAACTCAGGCGGGAATGTTCCCGCCGATTCGCTGGTCATGGACCTGCTTACACCCCCGGCAGCCAGTAGCGGGACGGCGTTGCAGAATCCGATCTTCTTACTCGACGGGCAGTGAGGCACAGGCACAAGCGTCTGCCATTTGGATGTAACTAAGGCGTTCGTGCCGGGTGTGCGCTATACGCAATCGAACGCCTGGCTCCGTGGCGTTAGTTCTTTGCGGCAAGTTCTTCTTTTTGCACATCCCTGGCGGCGTAGTGGGAGTCGACATATTCGTCGAGGATCCCGATGAATTCGGCCACGATGCGGTCCCCTTTGAGCGTGGTGAACAGGCGTCCATCCACGTAGACCGGAGCCTTCGGCTCCTCGAATGTTCCGGGCAGCGAGATTCCGATGTTGGCGTGCTTCGATTCGCCGGGGCCGTTGACCACGCATCCCATCACAGCCAGCTTCATTTCCTCGACGCCGATGTAGTGGCCTTTCCACGCGGGCATCTGCTCGCGCAGGTAGGTCTGAATCTGCTGTGCCATTTCCTGGAAGAAAGTGCTGGTGGTGCGCCCGCAGCCGGGGCAGGCCGTGACCTGCGGGGTGAAACTGCGAATGCCCATGGATTGCAGAATCTGCTGCGCCACGCGAACTTCTTCGCTGCGGTCGCCTCCGGGGGCGGGAGTCAGCGAGACGCGGATTGTGTCGCCGATGCCTTCCTGCAGCACCACGCCCATTGCCGCACTGGACGCGACCACGCCCTTCGCTCCCATCCCAGCCTCGGTGAGGCCGAGGTGCAGCGGGTAGTTGCAGCGGGCGGCGAGCGCGCGGTAAACGTCGATTAGATCCTGCACGCCGCTGACTTTCGCGCTCAAGATAATCTGGTCGGCGCGCAGGCCGAATTTCTGTGCCAGATCGGCGGAGCTCAACGCGCTCACCACCATCGCTTCCATGGTGACGTCGCGGGCTTCTTTGGGCTCGGCGAGCATCGAGTTCTCATCCATCATCCGGGTAAGCAGAGCTTGATCGAGCGAGCCCCAGTTCACGCCGATGCGCACCGGCTTCTGATACTTCACCGCTACTTCGATCATGGTGCGGAAATTGGAGTCGCCGGTCTTCCCGATGCTGGAGTTTCCGGGATTGATGCGGTACTTGGCCAGATCGCGGGCGCACTCGGGGTACTTGGTGAGCAGCACGTGGCCGTTGTAGTGGAAGTCGCCGATGATGGGCACGCGCAAGCCCTGCTTGTCGAGTTCCTCGACGATGCGCGGAACAGCGGCGGCAGCCTCTTCGTTGTTGACGGTGATGCGCACCAGTTCCGAGCCGGCACGAGCCAGAGCGGCAACCTGCTGGACGGTCGAAGGGATGTCGGCGGTGTCAGTGTTTGTCATGGACTGCACCACAATCGGTGCATCCGAGCCGACGAGCACTCCGCCGACGACTGCGGTGAGGGTTTTTCTGCGTGGAATCATAGGCATGGAAAGTCTATTTTAACATGCGAGGTTTGAAGCCCATTCTACTATTCGCTGCCCGTGGAGAACCCACGGAGTGCAGCCAGGATATCTTCCGCGAGGCGGCCCCGCTTGGCAAGCAGTTCCAACCTGCGGTAGATATCTTGTGTTGGTTGCGATGAGTGTTTCCCGATCCCTGCAATCGCTATCAGCTTCACTTCTTCATACAGCTTGAAAATGACCCGGTGCTTCCCGCAGTGAAAGCTGCGCCATCCCGCCAGCGGCTCACGCAACTGCTCGGAACAGGTCGAAGGAGCTTTCGCCAACTTGTTTCTCAGTTCCTTCGCCAGAGCATTGCGGACGGCCTTGGGCAGCCGTTTCGCGTCTTTCAGCCCGCCGGCTGTGAATTGAATCTTGTAGGCCAACTACTCTACCCCAAAAGCCTCGTCGAAGGAGTGCAGCTTTCCCCTACGCGCATCGTCGTCAATAGTCCGAGCCGCGCGTAGAATTTGACCGAACAGCTTCGGATCGGCGGTGATCTCCAGAGTTTCGACCGTAGCGCGAAGCCTCCGCAGAAGATCGTCAAAGTAGCGCTTGTCCACCACATACTTTCCGTCCTCCTCGGTCCAGCCGGGGATTTCGATGATAGTTCTACCCTTGGCCTGCCTGAGAATCTTGCTCTGGCTTTGCCGCAACTGGGAACGGTTGACTTTCACTCTCTCTGGGAGCGCGAGGTTGATGGTTGCCATTGGATTTTGGACTCCGCGTGTACAAGTTGAGCGTACAAATTGTACACAATGATTGTACCACAGCAAAAACGCGCCCAAGGGTCTGGCAAGGCTGGCTAAAGAGACACCATTGGCCTAGGGCAGCCGGTCCATCAATCCGGGGATGGTCTTCATCAAGTCGTTGTAGATGACCACAACGGTGAACAACACCAGGAAAACGAAAGCGGCCTGGTAGACGCGTTCCTTGATGCGCAGACTGATGTCGTGGCCCATCAAGGTCTCGATCAGGAGGAAGAAAATCACCCCGCCGTCGAGAATGGGGATGGGCATCAGGTTAATGATGCCGAGGTTCAGGCTGATCCCTGCCGTTAATTCCAGCAGCGGCGTCCAGCCTTTTTGCTGGGCCGCGAAGCCAGCATCCTGAGCGATCCCGATGGGGCCGGAAACCGCGCGGAGCGATACCTTCCCCTGCACAATCTTCTTGGCCAACTCCAGAATAAGCAGCGAGTATTTTCTGTTTTCCCGCAGCGAGAGACTCAATGCCTGAGTAAACGGCAAGGTGGTCACCTTCGTCTCGCTCTTGTTGAGGAATCCCAGCCGATATCTCCGCTCCTTCGGATCTTCTGTCTTCGCCAGGACCGGGCTCAGGTGGAAGTTCAGAGTCTGGTTGCCGCGAAGCACGGTGAGGTCGACGGGATTCTCCTTGCTTTGTTGGAGGCGCTCAATCATAGCCTCGATGGAAACCATCGGCTTGCCATCCACGGCAACAATTCTGTCGTCTTGCTTGAGCCCGGCTTTGGCAGCCGGCGTGTTGGGCTCAATCTGGCCGACGATTACAGGGTCCTCCGGATACCATCCAGCGGAACCCACCTCAGACGTGGTCACGCTCTGGGGCACGATGGTTTTCTGGAAGATCTGATCTTCGCGCTGGATTGTGATGGTCAGGGGCTGGTTGGGACTGAGCCACACCCGGGGCTGCAGCTGTTCCCAGGTTGGGTTCTCAATCCCGTCGACTTTTATGATCCGATCGCCCGGCTGCAAACCAGCTTGCGCTGCGGCGGAGTCGTGCTTCACTCCTTCGATCACCGCCGGCTTGTCGAGAAAAACCGCGTACTCGTAGTGCACCATGTAGACCGTTGTGAGCAGGAAGATGGCCAGCAGAATGTTCATCGACGGGCCGGCAATGGCGATCAGGAAGCGGTGCCAGCGCGAATGCGACAGAAATTCCGCCGGATCGCCGGTGCGCTCGTCCATGGGATTCTCGCCGCTCATCTTGACGTAGCCGCCCAGCGGAATGGCGCTGATGCGGTAGTCGGTGTCTCCCTTGCGGAAGCCGAGCAGCCGCTTGCCGAACCCAATGGAGAAGACTTCGACCCGTACGCCCAGCCACTTGGCCACCGCATAGTGGCCCAGTTCATGGATGAGAATCATGAGGCCGAGGATGACGACGACAGCGATCAGCGAGATCAGAAAGTCAGGCATAAGTTTAGATACGCATTGCGCAGTTCGTTAGATTCCCCAAACTCGACACTAGATGAAAGAAGTTGCCCGCGGCCGTTCGGCTGGGTTCTTTACCCGGCGCACCCGCTCCTGAGCATATCGGCGGGCTTCGGCGTCGGCTTCAAGCACCTTTGCAATCGACTCCAGCTTCCCAGAATTAGATGCTGAAATCGCGTCTTCGATGATCCTGGGAATCTCATCGAAAGCGATGCTTCCCTCGAGAAACGCGGCCACCGCAACTTCATCGGCGGCATTCAGCGCGACCGTTTTCCCCCCGCCTGCCTCCGCTGCTTCGTACGCTAAACGCAGACAAGGGAATTTATTCATGTCTGGCGGGCAGAAGTCCAGATGACGCAAGTTACCCACCGAAAAGCGCATATCTGACTGAATCCGCTCGGGATATGTTAGCGCGTAGAGAATTGGCAAGCGCATGTCGGTCACCGAGAACTGAGCCAGTATGCTGCCATCAATAAACTCCACCATGGAGTGAATTGTGGACTGCGGATGCACCAGGACTTCCACTTTCGCCGCCGGAATGTGAAACAGCCTGCACGCCTCGATCACCTCGAAGCCTTTATTCATCAGCGTCGCCGAGTCGATGGTGATGCGCTTGCCCATCTTCCATGTGGGATGATTGAGCGCCTGCTCTACCGTAATGGAGTTAAACTGCGAGCGCGGCGTATTCAGAAACGGACCGCCGGAAGCCGTCAGCCAAATGCGCTCCACTTCCTCCATCCGTCCGCCCCGCAGGCACTGGTGCACGGCGTTGTGCTCGCTGTCGATGGGCAGCAGCGGTTTGCCCTGGCGGCGCGCCTCGTCCGTGATCAACTCGCCGGCCGCAACCAGACACTCCTTATTGGCCACCCCAACAGTCTTTCCTGCCTTGACCGCTTCGTAGGTCGCCTCAAGGCCGGCTACTCCCACGATGGCGCTCACCACGAAATCGGCCTCCGAATGCGTGGCCACCTTCACCGTGCCGGCCGAGCCGTAAACCACTTCGATTTCGCCCAGGCCAGCCCGCTTCAGCCGCCCGCGCAGCACATCAGCGTCGGATTCCGCCGCCATCGAAATGATTCGCGGACGCCACTCGCGTGCCTGCTCGAACGCCGCCTCCAGATTAGCCCCCGCAGCCAGCGCGACGATCTGAAAGCGTTCGGGATAGGACTCGGCCACGCTCAGCGTGCTGCGCCCGATCGAGCCGGTCGATCCCAGGATTGCAATTCGTCTCATGCGACTGAGTTCATTTTACGCGTTACCAGGGACGGGCAGGGGGGAAGACTACTGCCGCGTAGAACCATAGTACCGGAGCGGCAAAGAGCAGGGCGTCGATGCGATCCAGCATGCCGCCGTGGCCGGGAAGAATCGTGCCTGAGTCCTTCACTCCAGCCCCGCGCTTGATCAACGATTCCACCAGATCGCCCAGTTGCGCCGCGATGTTCAGTGCGACCGTCAGCAGGATGATCGGCCACAGATCAGGCTTCTCCAACCCAAACAACCCGTCGCGGCGTTGGATCAGTCCCAAACGCAGCAGGAACGAACTGATCTGCAAAGCATGGTTGAACAGCAGGATTCCCACCACCAGGCTCGCCGCCAGCGAAGCCGCCGCGCCCTCCCAGGTTTTCTTCGGGCTGATGCGCGCAGCCATCAGGTGCCGTCCCAGGGACCGGCCCACGAAGTAAGCGAAGATGTCTCCCGCCCAAACCACCAGAAGCAAGTAAAGCAACCAGAATGCTCCCGCCCACTGCTGGCGCAACTGCACCAGCATGGCCATGGGCAGAGCGATATAGGCGAAGGCGAACGCCGAGGCCGCCGCCGCCGGATAGGCGCTGCTCATCTGCGACCGCCGCATGGTGATGGTCAGAAAAATGAATGGAGCGATGGCCGCGGCAAATCCCACCCCAAGGACGAACTTCAGCGCCGAGAGTTGCGGGGCTTCGCCGGCCGCACTCGCCGCCAGCAGCAGAAAACACAGTCCCACGAAGACGTAGGTTGGCAGACGCAGCGGCTGCACCCCGTAGGATTCGGTGAGCTTTAGAAATTCCTGCACCGTGACGAGCGCCACGGCTGCCGCTACCACAGCCACCACCGGCACCGGCGCGCGCAGCACCAGCAACATCACAATCGGAATCAGGACAACCGCGGTCGCGATGCGCTTTAGCAAGTGAGATAGGCCACGCTACTGCGTGCTCAAGATTCGTGAAGTTTCGTATCAGGGTATGCCTTCAGGCATACCGTAAGTGCAGCATCATCAATCGCGCCTTCAGGCGCTGCGCGTTTCAGCCGGGATGATTCAGTCCGCCGTAGCGCCGCTCGCGTTTCTGATACTCGGCAATACCCTCCAACAAATGCGAGCCTCGGAAATCAGGCCACAACGTTGACGTCACATAGATCTCGGCATAAGCCAACTGCCACAGCAGGAAGTTGCTCAGCCGCATCTCACCCGAGGTGCGCACCACCAGATCCGGATCGGGCAAATCCCGCGTGTAAAGATGACGCCCGACCGTGTCTTCGTCAATCCGCAGATGCTCCAGCCCGCCGTTCTGCGAAGCGGCGTTCACCATGGAGCGGAACGCATCCACCAGTTCGCTGCGCGCGCTGTAGTTCAGCGCCAGCGTGAGCACCGTCCCGGTATTGCGCGCCGTACTCTGGCGCGCCCAGGCCATGCGCTCCTGCACATCTTCCGGCAGTTCGTGCTGCCGCCCAATGTATTCCAGGCGGATGTTGTTCTTGTTGAGCGTGGGAACTTCCGCCTTGAGATAGCGGCTCAACAGACGCATCAGGAAGTCGACTTCGCTCTTGGGCCGCTTCTTCCAGTTCTCTTCCGAGAAGGCGTAAAGCGTAAGCGCATGAATGCCGATGCGCGCCGCTGTCTCCACCGTGGAGCGCACCGCCGCCACTCCGGCACGATGTCCGGCCACACGCGGCATGTGGCGCCGTTTGGCCCAGCGCCCGTTGCCGTCCATGATGATCGCGATGTGTCGTGGGAGCCGCTCTGGATCAAGCTGCCGGTAGATTTCCGTTTCCTTGCGATCCAGCCCGGCGGGAACTTTGTGCTGCAACGTGATCCCCTTCGCATTGAAGCTAACATAGCCGGGAAGCGGGTCGCAATGACGCGAAGGGCACGCCTTCCCGGTAGCGGAAAGCCTCGACTTACGACTCTGCTTTGAAAGGGCGCGGCGTCAAGCCGCGCCGTAAAAACCCACATATCCAACAGCGGCTTCAGCCAAGAACGGCAGTTGTTGGGCAAAGCCAGGGGGTACCACCCCTCTTGTCTGGAGCGTAAATAGTTAGCGAAGAATTCTCCGCGAACTATTTTGCGGGGCCTCCTAAATCGGGAAGGTCCCGAACAGCCAATGCAAACCATGGCCGAAAAGTTTGGCCTTCTTGGAGCCATCGCGTATCGGATATACTAGCTTTTGTGAGGCAGCAGAAGAGCCCCGAAGTCGGTCAATCCGCGCAGGCGCCAAAGAAACTGCAAGGGAAGGAACTGCGCCGCGTCATGGAAGAATTTCGCGACACCAAAGACGACCGTCGTGCCAAAGAATTAAAGAAGATCATCAGCTCCTCCATCTGCGGTGGGTAAATGCCGTTTGGCAAACTCAACCTCAGACCCTCCAAAAGCAAAGTTGAAAAACTGCTGGACCGGGTTCGCACCCGAGAGATCACAGTGGACGACCTTATGGCGTTTCACGAATGGGCTCAAGCAGCCAGGCAATACCCCAGCGGAGATTGGTGCAAAGACTTCGGAACGTTTAAAGCTGTGGGAACAGGCCTGGAGCTGGACACCTTCCTGAACAAAGATCAACCGTGTTGGGGCGAAAGGCTTGACGATCGGTTCCGACGATAAGCTGGTAGCGGAGGCGATACTAAGCTTTCGCCGCTTCTTCCGGCACGATCTTCAACTCCAGCTTCTCGGTCCGCCGCAGCACCGTCAGCGCGCAGCTTACGCCGACGCGAACATCGGTGAGCACGCGGTGCAGATCGTCCACGCCAGCCACTGCCTGACTTTCCAGCGCGACGATCACGTCGCCTTCGCGCACGCCCGCGCGCTGTGCCGGACTCTTCTCCTCCACCGACAGCGCGACCACGCCCGTTTCCTTCGGCAAATCATAGAAACGCACCACGCGGCGATGGATCGGCACGGTCTGCGCCGAGACGCCGATGTAGCTGCGGCGAATGCGTCCGTCGCGCAGAAGGCGGCTGGCCACGAACTTCGCCGTGTTGATGCCGATGGCGAAACATATTCCCTGCGCTGGCAAAATGGTCGCCGTGTTCACGCCCACCACTCGCCCCGCGGAATCCACCAGCGGTCCTCCGGAGTTGCCCGGATTGAGCGCGGCATCGGTCTGGATCACGTCATCGATCAGTCGCCCGGAATACGAACGCAATGAACGACCCAGCGCGCTCACCACGCCCGCCGTCACGGTTGACTGAAAGCCATAGGGATTGCCGATCGCAACCACCAGTTGTCCCACGCGAAGCTGTTGCGAATCGCCGAGAGCAGCGGCGGTGAGGCCAGGCTCGTCCACTCGCGCTTCGTTTATGCGGATCACGGCCAAGTCGCTCGCCGGATCGTCTCCGATCGCGCTTGCCGGCATGCGGCGGCCGTCGGCCAGCGTCACCTCGATGCGCTGCGCGTCATGCACGACATGGCTGTTGGTGAGAATCAGGCCATCGGGAGTGAATACGAACCCCGAGCCTCCTCCGCGCCGTTCACCCGAGCGCGTCCGGCCTGCGGATTGATGCACTTCGATGTTTACCACCGATGGGCTGATGCGCTTGACTGCGCCGGTTACCGCGCGTGAATACGCATCGAGCAGAGAATCGTCGGCAGAACTCGCGGCCGGCGCCGGTCCCCGCTGCGACTCCTCTCCCCATCCGTTCGCTTCAGGTTGATTCAACGATGCAGGGTGGGCAGACAGCGGAGAATAAACACTTCCAGCTTCTTCCAAGTTCATGCTGGATAGATGTCTGTCGATCTATTTCGGATTCACACCGCGCTGAGGCCAGAAAAAAGCCGGGACCAAGGTCTGGTCCCGGCATTGAGTTGGCTGGTTGCCCGGATAAATTGAGCCGTTTAGCAGGCATGACCCTGAGCGGAGCCGAAGGGGCGAACCTGCTGGCGAAATCCTGAGCCGCGCTTTTTGCGGCGAAGGATCTCGATTCGCTTTGATTACGCAGTCCTTCTCGGCCGCACCGTTAAGTCCCGCAACTGAGTCAGGACGCTCGACATCTGCATGCCGTTCAGTTGCGATACGAACGGCAGAATCTCGGCGATAAACTGATCCTTCATCAGTTCGCTGATTTCGTCCTGGCGGTTCTTTTCTCCGCCACTGAGCAGTTCCGGCACGGTCACCTCCAGGGCTCGCGCCAGCCGTTCCAGGGACGACAGCGTCGGCGTAGCTTTCTCGTTCTCAATCTTGGAAACGTAGGTCCGCGGTACGGACATGCGTCCCGCGAGTTGCCGCTGGCTCAACCCGCTCCGCAAACGCAGCGAGCGGATCGACGCGGCCAGGTTCAGGTGTCCGCGGCCCATCCCGGGCATCGGCATCATTACCGGCGGCGCCATCACCACTGGTTCGGGCTCGGGCTCCTCGTCCAGGGACGAGTGGCAGCGGCGGCAATTGTTGTTGACCGTACGGAATTGAACCAACAGGCAGTGATCGCAACGGACGACTTCCCGTGAATCTACCGGGGCAAGGGTCGTGGCCATCGGGTTGTGGGAGTGCCAGAGCGGGCTACTCCTGGAACCTAACATTTGGGGGAGAGGTTCCGACTGCAGCCCTCAATCTGCGGTACAAGTCCTGTGCGTGTCAAGGTTAAAATGGATGAAGCCGTAGATCTTGCCGGCGAAAACCGGAGCTAAGCGGTGAAATCCCGCAGAAACAGGGCAGAAAGCATGATTAATCGTGAAGCCGCGTGGTGTTTACTAACTGAGTTCACCCAGTCGGAAAGTTTGCGCAAGCACGCGCTGGCGGTGGAGGCTTGCATGCGTGCCTGTTCTCGAAAGTTCGGTGGCGGCGCGTCGTATCAGGAGAGCACCGGTTCGTCTCGAGACGGCTTCGCTTCGTATCAGGGCACGCCTTCAGGGGTGCCACAAAGCGACCACAAAGATTCGGGGGCTTTAGCCCCTGAGGGCATGTCCGAGGAAGACCTGTGGGGCATTGTCGGACTCATTCACGACTTCGACTACGAGAAGTATCCCAGCCTGGAAGACCATCCCTACAAGGGCAAGGAAATCCTGAAAGAGCGGGGATGGCCTGAAGTGATCCGCCGAGCCATCATGTCGCACGCCGAATATACCGGGGTCACGCGCGATTCGCCGATGGAAAAAGCTCTTTTCGCCTGCGACGAGCTCGCCGGATTCATCACCGCCGTGGCCTTGATCAAGCCGGGAAAGTCGCTGGCCGAGGTGGACGCGAAATCGGTGCGGAAAAGAATGAAGGACAAAGCCTTCGCCCGCAAAGTGAATCGCGACGACATCGTCAACGGTGCCGCCGCGCTCGGCGTGGATTTGGATGAACACATCGCCTTTTGCATTGCGGCGCTGCAGGGGGTCGCGGACAAGCTGGGATTGGATGGGAGTGCAGCGAAGACGGCGTAGAAGAGACTTTATGTGGGAACAGCGGCCCCTTCGGCAAGCTCAGGGCAGGCCCTCGGCTGTTCGGCGGGCGAAGGCCGCCGGGATTTCTGCCGCCTACCTCAATACTTCTGCCACCCTCCCGCTCGCAATCAACTCCGCGAGCTTTGCGAAGTCTTTGTACATGACGCGGTCTTTATCGACTATGGGACACACCGACCGAATCGCCGCATGCGCCGCCTGTCCGCGCTTCGAGGTTTTCAGCGGAGCCAGGAAGTCGATTGCCTGAGCGACGGCCATGGCTTCGATCGCGAGAACATTACGCGTGTTCTCGACAATGCGCTTCAACTTGTTCGCTGCCGTCATGCCCATGGAAACGAAGTCTTCCTTGTTGCCCGAGGTGGTAATCGAATCGACCGACGCGGGATGCGCCAGCACCTTGTTCTCGCTGACCAGCGCCGCCGCCGTGACCTGCGGCATCATGAAACCGGAATTCAAGCCCGCGCCATGAGCCAGGAATGGCGGTAAACCTTCGCTGAGCGCGGGATTTACCAGGCGCTCGATCCTGCGCTCGCTGATGCCGGCGAGCGCGCTTAACACGATGCCCAGAAAATCCAAGGCAAACGCCAGCGGCTCACCGTGAAAGTTTCCTCCCGAGACCACATCGCCTTTGAAATTCTTGGCATCGGTGATGAAGACCAGAGGATTGTCTACCGCGGAATTCGCCTCGATCTCGAACACTTCGCGGCAGTGCGCCAGCGTATCGCGCACCGCGCCGTGCACCTGCGGAATGCAGCGCAGCGAATAGGCGTCCTGCACGCGGCCGCACTCGCGGTGGGATTCGCGAATCTGGCTGCCCTCGAGCATCTTGCGCAGGTTCGCGGCGGTTTTCATCTGTCCGTGGTGCGGACGCGCTTTGTGAATGCGTTCGTCGAAGGCTGCGTCGGTGCCTTTCAGCGCGTCACAGCAGAGCCCGCCCAATACGTCGGCAGAATCGACCAGAGTCTCCGCAGCCAGCAGCGCCAGCGTGCCTACCGCCAGCATGGCCTGCGTTCCGTTGATGAGCGAAATGGTTTCTTTCGCCTCCAGCACCAGCGGTTTGATCTGCGCCTTTTTCAGTGCGTCGGCGCTGGGAACACGCGCGCCCGCCGCGTCGAAGCATTCGCCCTCACCGATCAAAGCCAGCGCCAGATGAGCCAGGGGAGCCAGATCGCCGCTCGCGCCCACGCTGCCTTGCGACGGCACGAACGGGGTTACGCCGCGGTTCAGCATTTCGCAAAGCGTGTCGATGACGACCGCACGCACTCCCGAAAAACCCTTAGCCAAAGAATTGGCGCGCAACAGCATCATGGCACGCGTTTCCGCCACTGAGAGCGGGTCGCCGACTCCGACCGCGTGTGAGCGCACCAGGTTGACCTGCAGCTCGCGAATCTGGTCGCCGGCAATGCGCACATCGCTGAGCTTGCCCACGCCGGTAGTGATCGCGTAGGCCAACTTGTTGCTGGCGACAATCTCGTCGACTACCGCGCGCGCCCGACCCACGGCCTCGCGCGCGTCGGCCGACAAGATCACGGGGCGACGTTCGGCTCCGACTTCGCGTACTGCTTCCAGAGTGAGGTCGTTCCCGTTAATGTGAAGTGCATTCAAGAGATTTTCCCGTCCTGTTTTCCTACCGCCGCGCGAAATACTTTCAAATACTTCTCCGGCAGCACGGCAATCTTCATGCCTGCGTCGGTGACAATGTGCGTGGTCTCGCCTTCCGCCAGCAACGTTCCGTCTTCGGCGCGGCGCAATTCATAACCAAAGTGGACCACCGAGTCGCGCACATTCAATAACTCCGTACGCACCAAAACTTCTTCGTCGTAGCGCGCTGGGGCACGGTAGCGGCATTTCGCTTCGGCCACGGCGATGAAGCGCCCATCCTGGCTTTCCATGTCGCGATACGAAAAGCCTAACTGCCGCAACAATTCGACGCGGCCCACCTCGAACCAGATGAAGTGGTTGGAGTGATAAACCACTCCCATCTGATCGGTCTCAGCATAGCGCACGCGCAGCCGGGTTTCATTGACCGCCTGTGGGTGATTCGAGTTCATTCCTCGCTCCACACCGGCTTGCGTTTTTCGAGGAATGACGCGATGCCTTCGCGGAAGTCGGCGGTGGTGCGGATCGCGGCATTCTCCTTCACCGCGGCGTCTATCTGCGAATCCAGTTCAGCGCGTCCATGATCGCTGAGCAGTTGCTTGGTAGCGCGCAGCGAAGCTGGACTATTCTCCATCAGCAGCGCGGCCAATTCGCGAGCACGTGCCATCAGCTTTTCCGGCGCAACGATTTCGTTGAGCAATCCCATCCGGGCGGCTTCTTCCGCACCGATAATCCTTCCCGTTAGTAATAGATCGCGGGCCTGCTTTTCGCCGACCTGGCGTAGAAGGAAAGTGGAAACAATGGCGGGCACAAAGCCGATGCGCACCTCGGTATAGCCGAACTTGGCTTCCGGCACGGCCAGCGTGAAATCGCACAGCAAAGCTAATCCAGTGCCGCCGGCGATGGCCGCGCCATTCACCGCCGCAATCGTGACCTTAGGAAATTCGTAGAGCGTACGGAACAGGCGGACCATCGTCTCCGAATCTTTCAGGTTCTGCTCCGGCGAGCGGCCAATCAGCGCTTTCAAATTGTCCAGGTCCATGCCGGAGGAGAAAGCCTTGCCCGCTCCGGTCAGGATGAGCACGATCGCGTTCGATGTCTCCACTTCCTTGAGCCCGCGCAGCAGATCGTCAATCAATTCAAAGCTGATGGCGTTGCGCTTGTCGGGACGGTTCAGCGTGATGGTGGCGATGCGGGAGTCGTATGCGAGTTGGATCGTCTCGTAATTCATATCTTCCTAAGTGGAATGCTAAAAAAATCCGGGAACCGCTAAATCATCAATCACCGAGTTGGTGTACCTCGCACCCATCTCGGTCGATGCTCGCAACAACGTGTCCAGCGGCTTCAAAGGCGGCAACTCCGCGCCACGCTGCCGCAACGCGTCAATTACTTTCTCTGTGGCAATGTTACCGACAAGCGCGTCTTGCGCGAAGGGACAGCCACCCAGTCCGCCGATTGCCGAATCAAAGCGGCGGCAGCCCGCATCGTACGCCGCAAGAATCTTGGCCGCCGCCTGCTCAGGACGGCTGTGCAGGTGAACTCCGATCTCCAGGTAATCGTACTTCGCCATCACCGCGCCCACGAGTTCGTTTATCTGTTCTGGAGAGGCCATGCCGACCGTGTCGGCCAGGGAAATCATGCGCAGGCTGTCGACTTCCATCAGCGAAATGGCTTCCAGCACTTCCTCTACATTCCACAGATCGCCGTAGGGATTGCCGAACGCCATGGAAATGTAGACTACGACATCGAGCGCGGCATCGTCGGCCTTCTTCTGAATCTTTTCCAGTTCGTCGAGTGCGTCTTCGGCAGACTGATTCTGATTCTTACGCAAGAAGGTCTCCGAGATGGAATACGGGAACCCGAGAGTGTGAACCGCGTGCGTGTCGACGGCCCGCTGCGCGCCTTTTTCATTGACCACGATGCCGATGATCTCCACGTCGTCGGGAGGATCGAGTTCCTTCAATACCTCTTCCGAATCCGCCATCTGCGGCACGGCTTTGGGCGACACGAACGAAACTGCATCAATATGCTTGAATCCTGCGCTGATCAATGCCTGCAAGTAAGCCCGCTTGATGTCGGACGGAATCTGCCCCTTCAGCCCCTGCCAGGCATCCCGCGGACACTCGATAAGCTTTACGAGCTCAAACAATTCATTCACCACGGAGACACGGAGGCACGGAGATTACGAAATCAAAGAACTTTCCGAACTATTCCGCCCCTTGTTAGAACCGGAACATTGAAATTCAAAATCAGTCCAACCCGCTTGCCAGTTAGCTTCAAATATGTCAGAGGTTGTGCTTCGTGAACTGGCAGGATGTGTTCCATGCACTTGAGTTCCAAGATGAGCGAATCTTCAACTACAAGATCGATCCGATATCCGCAATCGAGGCTGACGCCCTTGTATCGCACTGGTAACGCCATCTGCCGCTCGAATTTCAATTTCCGGAGGTACAGTTCATGGCAGAGGCACTCTTCATAAACAGATTCCATAAGGCCGGGGCCAAGTTCGCGGTGTACTTCAATCGCAGCTCCGATGACCTGTTCGGTGAGGTGTTCATGAAGGAGTTTGCTCCGTGCCTCCGTGTCTCCGTGGTGAATCATGTCTGCAGCACTCCCACCTTGAACTCTGGAACTTCCGGATTCAGCGCCGCGGCTTCCAAAGCCTGCGTGATGGCGTCACGCGTCTCGATGGGATCGATGATCTTATCGATCCACAGCCGGGCCGCTCCGTAGCGCGGGTCCGTCTGCTCGTCGTAAGTACGCTTCGTCGATTCGTACAGCTCTTTCTTTTCTTCCTCGCCCAACTTCGTGCCGCCGCGCTCCAGTTGTTTCACCTTGATCTCCACCAAAGTTCCGGCTGCGGAATCGCCACCCATCACAGCGTACCGAGCCGTCGGCCAAGCAAAAACGAACCGCGGATCAAACGCTTTGCCGCACATGGCGTAATGTCCCGCGCCGAAAGAACCTCCAACAATCACAGTAATCTTCGGCACCACGGAGTTCGATACCGCATTCACCATTTTCGCGCCGGCTTTGATGATGCCGCTCCATTCGGCGTCGCGACCCACCATGAAGCCGTTCACGTCGTGAAAGAAAATCAGCGGAATCAAATTCTGGTTGCAGTCCATGATGAAGCGCGCGGCTTTCTCCGCCGATTCCGTGTAGATCACGCCGCCAAACTCGATCCGCTTGTGGCCCTCGTGGTCGGTCTGGTGAGCGTGCAGCTTTTGATTAGCAACAATTCCCACGGCGAAGCCGCCGATGCGTCCGTAGCCGCAGATCAGCGTCTTGCCGTATTCCGGCTTGTATTCGTCAAACTGGCTGCCATCGAGCACGCGCGCCAGAATCTCTTTCATGTCATAAGGACGCGCGGGCGAAGAATCATAAATGCCGTAAATCTCCTCCGCGGCCAACGCAGGCTCGACCGGCTTCTTGCGATCCCACGGAGACTGGCGGCGGTATCCCCACTTCTCGACGATCGAGCGAATGCGCGCCAGGCATGCCGGATCGTCCGGTTCGCGGAAGTCCACCGTGCCGCTGATGCCCGCGTGCATGGCCGCTCCTCCCAGATCTTCCGCGGAAATTTTTTGCCCGATCGCCGCCTGCACCAGCGCCGGCCCAGCCAGAAATAATCCGCTGCCATCGGTCATCAAAACGTGATCGCACATCACCGGCAGGTATCCGCCTCCCGCCACGCACATCCCCATGATGGCCGCGGTCTGCGGAATGCCCAGAGCTGACATGACGGCGTTGTTGCGGAAAACGCGGCCGAAGTCATCTGTGTCCGGAAACACATCTTCCTGCAGCGGCAGGAACACGCCCGCCGAATCCACCAGATAAATCGTTGGAATGCGGCTCTCGATGGCGATGTTCTGGGCGCGAATCACTTTCTTCGAGGTCATGGGAAAAAATGCGCCCGCCTTCACCGTCGCGTCATTCGCGATGATCATCACCATGCGGGTATGCACTCGCGCCAGGCCCGTGATCACGCCCGCGGCCGGCGCTCCGCCCCACTCTTCATACATGCCGTGGGCTGCGTAAATTCCCAGCTCGAAGAACGTTTTAGGATCCACCAGCAGTTCAATGCGTTCCCGCGCGGTCAGGCGTCCCTTGGCATGCTGGCTCTCGATGGCCTTGGCGCCGCCACCCTCGCTGATTTTCTCGCTTTCGTTGCGCACCTGGGACATCAGATCCGCCAGAAAGCGCATGTTGGCCTCGAATCGTGCGGAGGTGGGGTCGAGCGTCGTGGTCAGGACGTTCGACGCCTGCGACGAAGAAACCGCTGGAGTTTCGCTGCGATCAGCCATGAGTATGAATATGAGTGAAGAGAGCGGACTGATTACGGTATACCACGGTAGCCAAGACGCGCAACGCGGCATGCTCCGTCGTCCGGCTTCGCCGCTGACGGACATCGAGGCAGAGAGCGGAGAGAGCAAAATCCGCCGAAGCCATCCTGAAGAGAGGGCTTGTCTGCGACGAATGGTTTATTGCAGATGCAGCCGCCGCAACAACTCCTGGAACCGTGGCTCCGCGCGAAGGTTCGTCCAGACTGGGTCGACTTTCAGATAGAGCAAACCGGGTCCGGCCCCTTGATAGCAGTTCTCGAGTGCGTTGAGAGCCGCCGCATTCCTCCCGAGCACGACATTTGCCTCCGCCGAGGAACAGGCATCCACGCGGGGGTCCTTGGAGTGCGCCAGCTCGCCCGACCCTCCGGTTTTCGCTGCATCCTCCATCACGGCCCGGAACCCGCCCTGAGCATAGAGCTGCTGCAGAGACTGGGTTTGGCTGGAAACACCGGCGAGGCGGGCGTCTTCCAGGCTTTCCTTGAGCCACAGGTTGTACTCGCCCGTCTGCTTGTAATATTGCAAAAGGTAAAAGTGCACCGGCAGGAAGTTGGGGTTCGCGGCCAGAACTTTTTGATACGCCTGCAGCGCCAGGTCGTAGCGGCCGGCGAGGTAATAGGCGAACCCGGTGTCGGCGTTGATGATCAGAGAAAGCGGATCCAGTTCCTGGGCGCGTTGCAGTTCTGAGATTGCTTCGTCGTGCCGTCCTTCGGGCCCCAGCAACAGGTTGCCGTACCAGTGGTGCGCCTGCGCGAAATTCGGATTCAATTCAAGCGCCCGCTGGAACTCGCGCTCCGCGCCTACCCAGTCCCAATCATGCAGAATCCGAACCGCCGCCAGGGACGTGTGCGCCTCGGCCAGCGTGCTATCGAGTTGCAAAGCTTTTTCGGCCGCTGCCTTGGCCTCGGTCATGCCCGTGGGACTTTCTCCGAAGAGCACAAGCAGCGTATAGCAATCGGCCAGCCCGGAATAAGCCAGCGCGAAGTCAGGATCTTTTTCGATTGCCTGGTCGAAGTATTCGATCGCCTTGCGAAATCCTTCCACATTTCTCTGGTTCCAGGCATAGCGCCCCCGCAGATAAAGGTCGAAGGCCTCCGGGTTCACGGAGCGTCCCCGCCGCAGGCGGCCGCTCTCCTCGGCCGTCAAGTTCAGATTCACTTCGTTGGTAATCGCTTCAGCCACGCGTGCCTGCAGTGAAAGCACATCTTTCAAGTCGCCGTCATAGGCTTCTGCCCAGATGTGTCGATCGGTTGCCGTCCGAATCAACTGCGCCGTAATCCTCACCCGATCGCCCGACCGCAGCACCGACCCTTCCACCACCGCGTCCACTCCCAACTCCCGCCCGATCTGCGGCAGCGGTATCCGCGTCCCTTTGTATTGCATGATCGAAGTCTTGGAAACCACCTTGAGCTTGCGAATTTGCGCCAGATCTGTGATCAGCTCGTCCGTCATCCCGTCCACAAAATATTCCTGGTTGGGATCGTTCGAGAGGTTCTGCAACGGCAGCACGGCCACGGAGCGAATCGGCCCAAGGTCCGCATCCCCGAATATCCTCTGCTTCCAGCTAGCCCCTTCGAGCAACGCCATTACGGCTATGATTCCCAGCCCACCCACCAGCCACTGCATCCAGCCGCTGCCTGCGGTCGACTCCGGAGTTCTGGTCCTAAGCCCGTTTCCGTTCCCGCCAGAAGCCGGATGGAACTCGCCCTCAGCCGCCGAACTCGTTGCCGTCGAGGCTACCGAGCCGCTGGGATTACTCGCCATAGAGGAAGCATAAGAGGAAGCAGACGCGGCCGCGCTCAAGCTGGCACCCCCGCCGACCCCCACGCCATTCCCCTCGCTGGTCTCGATTTCCCGCACCCCGGCCACGAACCGGTAGCCGCGCTTGGGAACCGTCTCAATGTAGCGGCTGCCATCTTCGCCGTCCCGCAGTGCCTTGCGCAGCAGGTAGATTACCTGGCTCAGGTTGTTTTCCTCGACCACCGTGTCCCGCCACACGGTTCGCATCAGCGCGTCTTTTTCCAGCAGGCGGCCGTTGTTCTCCACCAACACCAGCAGAGTGTCGAACGCCCTGGGAGGAAGCTCCATGCGCGCCGCACCATGGCGCAGCAGCCGCTCGCCCGGATCCAGTACAAAGGGACCGAACTCGTATAAGTGCCTGACTGCCTTATTCATAGCCGTCCTAAGAAAATCTTCACAAAAAAATGAGGTCCGCTAAGGACTTCCTAGCCCGGTCTGCCTCACAGTACAAACCGCGCCACTTCACTTGAAATCCTTGGAGTCCGTTCGGCCAGAAGTTTAGCCGAGTCTTGCGAAAGCTCGGTAGGGCACGAACGTGGTGGTGGGGGCCACCTTTCTCCTAGGCATCCTGCATGCTTCATGTGCTTCGCAAGCACCACTCGTCTGGGTTTGCCGCTCATTTTACGGCCGAGAACCTCCGGCCGGAGCGGCAAGCAGGGTCGCCCGGGGAGGATTCACGGCTTTCCAGCTTTTGATCTCAGAGGGTTACGGGGGAGAGGGCAAAACTGCTTCGTCAAGCCTGAGAAAACCTGAGCTGGGGAGCTCCGAATCCTCCCCCGGTGCCGCTCTGTGCACGGACTAGCCGCCGGGTCCACTCAAACCTTATCGAGACTACTACCCATCTCATAAATGCCTCAGCAAGATCAAACAGTAGCCTAAGTAGAGCATCGCAAGAAGGTTTTCAGCGTGCCGAACAGCGAGCGCAACGACGGGAGTGCGCTCCCATGACCACGCGATCATGACCACGCGATCATTCACTCTCACTCTTGCTCGTCTCCGATGGCGTCGCGAAGCGTTCTTCAATCCACGCTTGCCAGAGCGGTGTCTCGCGGGCGACCGTCGCGGCCGCCTGATCGCCGTAGAGGTAGAAGCTTAGCGTGACCATGCTCTGGCCGCCGAAGTTGACGGCGCCAAGAGCGGCGGCGCCCGGCCCCGGCTTGTCGAGCCGCAGCAGCGCGTTGTACGGACTTTGACTGACGTGCTCCACCACGCCGCTGAGCGACGGGACGCCCGCCGGGGCGGTCCAACGCTCTCCGGCGCTCACGCCTTTCAGCCCCAATGCCGCGGTCAGCGTTTCCCAGGCCTCCGCTTCGGTTCCCGCGGCGGGGGCCATCCACTGCATCATCGCGGAGCGTTGGCCGCGGAAGTGCGTCAGATAGATCTTCAGGATGCGGAAGTACCCAGGCCAGCCGGATTCGGTGCCTTCCAGTTGGTTGTCCCAGTCGTCCGTGTCGGCGAAGAGGCTATGCACCACGCGGACGACGCAGATTCCTCCCCCGCGCGCCTCGACGCTCCACTCGTCCGCGACGATCGGCGAGCCAGGCATCCAGCCAGGGGACTCGGCGGTAAACCTCCGCGGTGGATCCCATGTCGTCACCGGGGAACTCGACTCCATGCCCGGGCCGAAGTTCAACTTCACCGCAACCGGCTTCCCGTCGCGCTCCTCGAACTCAGTCGGCACGAACCACGACGAAATACCCGGCCCGGTGGCGATGGCCTGCCAGACTTCCTCCGGCGTGCCGGGGACCTCGACTTCGACCTGGACGGAACGGCGTCCGGATGCTTCTTTCTTCACGCTCATGATGGCTCCTTGGGATCGGATTTCTTGGGATTGGATTTCTGCGGCAGAGGGTGCGCCACGACCACCAGGCGATGCGCGCGGCCGCCGGGCGCGGATTCATCGTGGTACTTCGAAACCAGTTTCGTGATGGCCTCGGCGAGTTCTTTGCTGAAAGCCGCCCGGTCCGTCGCCGACCGGAAGCGAACCTCGGTATCCACCGCCAGGGTCGCCAGGGGTTTGCCCGTCTCTTTCGCACGACGAACCAGATCGCCCACTTCGCGGACGACCCGTGCGCCCAGTGCGATGAGATAGCTCGCGGACAGCCTATCGATTTCCCGGTTCGGATCCGCGGCGACCGGACCCAGGGCGCTCGGCGAAACCACGTAGGAAGCGGCCGTCGCCACCAGCAGCCGTTCCGTCAGCCCGCCCCACTTGCGTTCCTCGGCCAGCCGCACCAGCCCGTGCGCCTCCAGCCCATGCAGGTAGTAGTTGACTTTCTGCCGAGTCAGGCCAACCCGCGTGGCCAACGTCGCCGCCGAGGCGGGCACGACTAGCTCGGAGAGGAGTCGACCCCGCATGGGCTCCAAAGCTGCCGTCGCCGCTGCCGGATCATCGATGACTTGGAGGTCGAGCACGAGGAGACGGTACCATTGACAACTTTTCTTGTCAAGGATATTTCAAGGCTTTTTCCTAGGAATTTGCAGAGTCTTTCCCTCGTGGCCGCCTCATCGCAAGGTATCCTTTCGCCGCCGCCGCTCGCTCTCCTTTATGATCTCGCTAATATCCGCCGCTGGACGTATCTCAATCGTTCCACACTGCAACCTCACTCCCGGACATTGGGAAATGAGCTGAATTGCGTGATTCAGATCTCGCGCTTCCAGTACCTGAATTCCACCCAATTGCTCCTTCGTTTCCGCGTACGGACCGTCCGTCACTGCAGCCTTTCCGTCCTTCCAACCCACGGTCACCGCCGTATTGGCGGGCTGAAGAGGTTCCTCAGCGACAAGATGTCCGTTCTTCCGCAGTTCGTCGTTGTAGCTAAAACACTCGTCCAGCACGGTGTTGCGCTCGCTCTCAGACATGTTTTCGAATTTGCCGGGCTCGAGATATCCCAAACAGATGTATTTCATCCATTCCTCCTTGTTTCCGGTAGCGGCTCAGTTTGAACTCCGAATCTCACAAGGCGTCATCCTGAAGATCCCGCGTTCTTACCAGCGGGCCGAGGGATCTCCCGTGGCACACAACGTCGTAGCGGGAGATCCTTCGCTCCGCCTGAAGAACGGCTACGCTCAGGATGACACCATCGACGAGCGAATATGCCATCAGAAATTCAAAATGAGCCACTACCTTGTTTCCTTTGACCCAGAGCCGTAGCTCATCGTTCTGTTATCAGATAGTCGTTCGGGAGACCGAAAATCGACGGCTACTCCATTTTTTTAGCCCTCATCGGAGGAATCCGTGGGTCACTGATGCGATCGAATGGCGGTCGGAAGTTGGGGGGCTGGCCACCTTATGGTTTTTATGGTCGGCGATACCACGACTGAGGCTGCCCCACCTTCGCGATTTTCGAAGGGTGGGTACCACGGACGATGGTATTGGGGCTTGGCGGACAATACCTTAGCCTTCACGCGAATTCCCGGCGGCGGCGGTGACGAATGAACGAATAGCGCGAGGTCCGTCGTGCCCACCTTTCGAAAACCGCGAAAGGTGGGGCAGCCTCAGCTATTATGGTGCCGACAGAAACCAAAGGTGGGCCAGCCCCCCACAGTCAAACCAGGATCACGATGTTCATTGATGTCGGTCGGACGTTGCTGGTCTGACGCGCACCTCATAGTGCATAGCCGACGGGTCTATGCGCGACAGAAGCAACTTGGCCTCTGGCTCAAAGGTAGCGACCGTGTAGTTGTCGCCGGCGAACCGTCGCACGGCTTCGAGCGAATCGAATAAGTTCACGACAACGAATTCGGTTTCTTCCTGGCCATCACTACGAAAAACGTAGCCACCTCGGTAGTCCGAGTCTTTTCTCAGGTCTGGCAAAACCTTCACTCTCAAAAGCTCTTCATACGCATCCGCATTCTCTCGTTTTGTCCAGCCCTTCCAATGTCGCGCGATCATCATGTCCCTCCGGTCTATTTTGGATCTGTGGGAGCGCGGCCCGGCTTCGCTAAGGGCATGCTCTTCGCAAAAAACGCGAAGGAACGGGCACCACTGTTTCGGCAACGCCCGCAAGATCAAAAGCCTGGCCACCTGCCCGATCTATTTTCTTTCTAGTATCATAAAGCGCCATGGGTATCGACCAATGGAACAATTTCTTCATCATGGTAGGAGGCGGAGCGGCAGCTCTCGCGGGCTTGGTGTTTATAGCCATGTCGATCAATCTTCCGATCATCACGCGGGATGCAACCCATAAAAATCGCGCCATAGCAACCTTGACCGGCTTCACTGCCGTCTTCATGATCTGTGCATTCGCCCTCATTGGAGGGCAAAACTATCAATGGATCGGCGTTGAATGGTTGGTGGTTACGCTCGTTCCGACGATTACTTACATACGAGTCTACGTCCAGGCCACAAAAATAGGCAGAAGCTCCGTGGGTCTCAGCATCGGTCGCTTCATCGTGGGCACAGCTTGTTACGTAGTTCAGATCATAGGTTCTGTCCTACTTATAGCAGGACATCTTGCCGGACTTTACCTGGCCTCCGTAGCTATGGTGCTCTCTTTCGCTTTTTTCATTTCAGCCGCGTGGCTCCTCATCACTGGCATTCAAGAGAATCAGGTTTAAACAACGATGCCCGCGAGATCAAAAGCCCGGGCCACCCGCCCATGCAAGACCTGATGTGGATCGGTAGCGGACACTGCTACCGATCACACCAGCTTTCGATCCATGGATGCAAGTACGGCTATTTGTTGGCGGTCTGATTTGGCAGCTCAGCTCGGCGCTCCACTTTGTGCTGGATCTGCTCTTCGGACAGGATGGGTGCGAAGTCTTCCATCTCAAAGACCTGGCGGATTTCGACTTCGTAGTCGCCGGGGCCGCAGTTGGGGCCACGCTTGACCCACTCGATGGCCTCTTCGAGGGACTTGACCTGCAAGATCGAGAAGCCGGCGATGAGCTCCTTGGCCTCGGTGAAGGGGCCGTCGATGACGGTACGAGAGTTGCCGGAGAATTTGACGCGCGCGCCTTTGGAGCTGGGATGGAGGCCATCGAGGGCGAGCAGGACGCCAGCCTTGATGAGCTCTTCGTTGTACTTGCCCATCTCGAGCAGCAGCTGTGGATCGGGGAGGACGCCTTCTTTTTCTGACTCTGGGGTTGCTTTGACGATGACCATGAACCGCATTGTGAAATCTCCTTTGGGTTGAGCGAGGGTTCGATGGCTTGTTTTCGGGTTTAGCCGGGTGGCCCACCTTGCAGATTTTTCTGTCACTGTTTCAGGTAACGAAGCGCAACACATCCTGACTTAAAAATCTTCGATTCGACAAGTTTAAGCTGTAATCTCTCCGGCAGGTTGACACCTTCCAACAACCGTCTCCCTTTTCCAACAATGATTGGCATAACGACAAAGCGATATTCATCAACCAGTCCAAGCTCTATAAGCTGTGAAGGAATATCGACGCCGCCGACCAAAATATCTTTGCCTGGTTCTTGCTTCAATTTAAGGATTTCGTCGCGAAGGTTCGTACGAACAATTCTCGTATTTTTATCTTCAGCGCTGGCCAATGATCGTGAAAAAACAATCTTGTTGAGGGAATCAAATGCTTGAGCAAATTCAATATCCGCTTTTGTCTCGGACTGGCTTTTTGCGATATCAGGCCAATAAGGAACCATCAATTGGTAGGTTTTACGCCCATAGACGAGCAGGCCAGCGTCATCTCGCAAGAGGTGCGTGAAATGTTCAAGTAAGTCTTCAGCGGGATTGAATTTGGTGTGGTCGCAGCAGCCATCCAGGGTAATGTTGATTGCGTAGATTACGTTTCTCATTGGATTCTCCTCTGTTTGTTATGTACCAGCGCTTGTTTACCAGAGCCTGTCCGCCCTTTGCACAGTTCGGCTTAGCGACCTTCCGTTCCGTCCGACCAGTGTTGCACCTGAATCACGAACTGCGTCAGGTGCTCCACGGGATCGCTCATGCCAACGACGGGGGAACCCGGCAGATTCGCTCCCCAAATTGCGGGGTCGGTGTCCGAATAGAAAAACATGAGGTGGGGAGGCCAGTGGGGGGTGCTGTCGCCGCCGTAGCCTTGCTTCGACAGCATGTAGCACATCGCCCCGGATTCCATCGCCGGCAGTTCTTTCTTGGCAATGGCAGCAGTGATGGACTCGGTCATTTGAGCTTGCGTACGCCCCGCCAGTCCCCACTCGGTCTCTTTGGTGAAGCGCACAAGGTAGGAACGCGCGGCTGCCGCATTCACACACATCGGAACCCGCACCTTCGGATTCCAAAACTCAGCATCGGGCGCGGAAGTCCACCCCCGTCCCACGATACACACGAAACCGTTCTTGCCTTGCACCGCAGTTTCAAATCCGTGACGTCCCAGAACCAGGACCTCTGCATCGCGTGCAATGGACTCCGGTGCCGCACTTCGCGCCAGGGCTATTTCCGCACTTCGATCCGTCATGAGATATTGGTCGACCGGGGCCACGTTCGGATAAGGTGTCGTGGCATCCTGCGCCGTCGCCTGGTGCGCCGTACTGAGGTACGCGGTACCGAGCACAACCAGCAGAGCGAAGCTTTTGATTGCGATTGCGCCAACCTTCTTTTTCCGCATTGTTCTCTCTCCTGAGAATGACTTTTAAGGCGAGGCCCGCCTTAAGCGTGCAGTGTTCTGCCGCCGTCTCCGTTCATTTGCCTTTATCAGTGGCTTCTATTCGGTCGGATTTTGAGAAACGCCCGCACTTCAACCGGCACCCGGCACGCGACCACGGCCTTTCGTCCCCACGCCAGCGCCTCTTCCATATCAGCCGCTTCCAGAATCCAAAAGCCGCCTACATGCTCCTTGGTCTCAAGGTACGGGCCGTCGGTGATGACCACCTCTCCACCAGGCTGCTTACGCAATGATTTCGCCCCGGTTGCCGGTTCCAGGCCGCCAGCAAAGAACCTGGCGCCGGCAGCATCCATCTCTTTGTTGAGCGCGCCGATATCGCGGACCATCGCTTCACCTTCCAGCGACGGGTCGTAGTTGTCGGGGTGTTGAATTGCTACCAGATATTGCGGCATATCTTCTCCTGTAAAGGTCTTGCAGGACAGCTTTGCGCGCTAGACCGTTCATCCGAATCGACCGTTCATCCTATAGTCGTCGCGCACGGAAAAAATCGACAGCCGAGGCGAACTATTTTTATTTGAATTCCTCGAGTCATCTCTTAATTCCTCGTCTAAAATAAGCCCTGTGTCGGAATTGGAGTCGTCAATGAACAGCGTACAAATCGACCAGAAGAGCTATGAGATGCCCCCGCGGGAGGGGATCAGCATCGCGCATTTTCTCACCGTCGCCGACGTCGAGCGATCGGCCCGCTACTACGAAAAAGTCTTCGGCGCTCGCATTCTGACCATGGGTGACGGCAACGCGCCTCCGTACCTTCAGCTGGCGAATATCTGGATGATTCTGAACGTCGGGGGCGGTCCGACCCCGGATAAGCCGACAGTAACGCTCAGCGTCCCCGACCCGAATCACATCAACAGCTTTATGAATTTCCGCGTTGCGGACATTCAAGCGTGCTATGAATTATGGAAAAGTCGAGGAGCCGAGTTCATCACGGAGCCGATCCCCAAGTACGGCGAGATACGCTGCTACATCCGCGATCCTGACGGTTACATTATCGAAGTCGGACAGAGCACCGATCTCACCTACGGTTAGCGCTCTCGGCCCCGATGGCGTTGCGCGGGGTGCCCATTTCTCGCGTCCTTTGCGAGAAGTGAGGCACCCGCCACGGAGAGGTTTTTTACTACTGGCGCATCTCAGCGGCGACGTCGTCGCCGAACTTCTCTTGGATATACTTCTGGGTCTCGGGATCGAAGTCGGTCATGTCAAACATCCGGCGAACTTCGACCATTTCGTTATCCTTTCCGGGGATGCGCGAGGCCCATTCGAGCGCCTCTTCGCGCGACTTCACCTGGATGATCCAGTAGCCGCCGACCACTTCCTTCGCTTCGGTAAACGGGCCGTCGGTCACTTTCGATTTTCCGCCTTTGAAGGTGACGCGCGCGCTCATCGTCGCGGGCGGGGTCAGCCCGTCGAGCGCCAGCAGCACCCCGGCTTTTCCTAGTTCCTCGTTGTACTTGCCCATTGCCTCCATGCTTTTGAGGTCGGGTGCCCAGCCGGGCTTTGCGTTTTCGTACTCTTTCGGAAACATGATCATCATGAAGCGCATGGTGTTCTCCTTGAGTAGTGAGTATTGACTGTTGTGCGGACACTGTATCAGGGCCGCTGCTTTTCTGAATTTCTATTCCTGGCCCGGCGAGACCTAATGTTTGCCGCCGAGTCTTTACATGCTCGGTGCCGGTGTTCCATCGGACCATTTGTCTGCTCCTATCAGGAAGACGGACAATGGTGGGAAGGATTTGAGTTGCGGGTAGGCTTCGGCGGAGACGTACCAGTAATTCACGCCCATGACTGGGGAGTTTGCGAGATTTGCGCCCCAGGCTGCACCGTCTTTCGCCGCTTCGTAGAACATCAGGTGGGGCATATTGTGGCCGCCGTTGTCGGTTAGATACGAGCCCTTCGACATCATGTAGGAGACGGTACCCTGTTCGAGGGGTGGTAATTCTCCTTTGTCTATCGCCGCTTTGATTGCGGCGATGACTTCGGGTTTGGAATGGCCAGCCAGGAGTAGTTCGGTGCGTTTGTGGGCGTATGGAAGGATGGAGCGGGCGGCTGGTGGGTTGAGGCAATCCGCGGCGCGGACTTTCGGATTCCAAAATTCTGGGTTATCGAACATAGCCAACCAGCCGCGTCCGACCCAGCAGACCCAGCCGTTTTTGCCTTCGACTGCAGTTTCGTAGCCGTGACGGGTTAGGAGGATGACCGAGGCGTCGTGGGAGATGGCGTCCGGAGCGGCGCTGCGGGCTAACGCGATTTCGGCGTCGCGATCCATCAGATATTGTTCTACCGGGGCCATCGTTGGATATGGTTGGTTGGGGTCTTGTGCAGCTGCGGGCAAGGAAGCCGCCGCGATCAGCGCGGAGACAAGTACCAATGCGCTTAGGAAAATGCTGTGTATCTGATTTCGGGTCATCGCTTTCCTCCATTTCTGGCGGGCCGGTTGCCCGGCCTTCACCACATAGTCGAACGGCCTCACCTGAATTCGACAAGTCGTCGAGGTTTTATTTCAACTGCCGAATCCGCTCTTGCAGGAATTGCCGCTCTGGTTCCTGTTGGGTCAGCGCCAGCGCCTTCTCATAAGACGCCCGAGCCTCAGCTGTCCTGCCGAGCCTGCGGTACATATCTGCGCGGGCGGAATGCGCCAGGTAATAATTGGCCAATTCGCCTTGTTTTCCAGAAGAATCCCCCAACACCGCGTCGATATGCGCCAGACCGGCCTCTGGACCATCGCGCATGGCAATGGCCACGGCACGATTGAGCTGTACAACCGGCGAAGGCTGAATTCGTAGCAATTGGTCGTAAAGCGCAACAATCTGCCGCCAGTCGGTCGCAGCTACCGATTCCGCCTCCGCATGAACGGCCGCAATCGCAGCCTGCAGCGTGTAAGCACCGAGGCGTCGGGACTTCTGCTGGTGCTTCAAAGCTTTCTCCAGCAATGCCACTCCCTCAGCGATCTGCTCCCGGTTCCAGAGCGCGCGGTCTTGATTTTCCAGCAAAATCAGCTCTCCGGTCGAAGAGGTTCTGGCGGCGCGACGGGATTCCTGTAGCAACATCAGGGCAAGCAGCCCCATGATTTCCGGTTCCGGTCGGAGTTCCATCAGCAACCGGCCCAGTCGAATCGCCTCGCCGGTTAGCTCGGCCCGCGTTACCTCCGCTCCCGCCGCAGCCGAATAACCCTCGTTAAAGACGAGATAGATGACCTGAAGCACCGCGCCCAGCCGCTCCGGCAATTCCTGCGGCGTCGGCACCTCGTACGGAATCGGTGTCTCTCGAATCTTCGCCCTGGCGCGCACAATGCGCTGCGCCAGCGTACTCGGAGTGGTGAGGAAGGCCTTCGCGATCTCCTCGGTCGTCAGCCCGCACACCTCGCGCAAGGTGAGCGCAACGCGCGCGTCCGGCGCTAGCAATGGATGACAGCAGGTAAAAATCAGGCGCAGCCGGTCGTCTTCAAGACCAGCATCGGGGCTGTCCTCTTCCTTGGAACTTCCCGCCGAACTCCATTGCGCTTCGAGATGTCGCGCGAGCTCGTCTTGAGACGCATCAAATCTTGCCCGTCGACGCAGAGTATCAATGGCTTTGAATCGGGCCGTCGAAATCAACCATGGACGCGGGCTGCCGGGCACTCCACTCCTTGGCCACAGGCTGAGCGCAGCCGCAAAGGCTTCGTGCATCGCCTCCTCGGCAAGATCAAAATCACCGAGCAAGCGGATCAGCGTGGCCAGGATTCGTCCCGAATCCACGCGATAAAGGGAGTCGAGCAATTCGCGTATCGGCTCGGTGGAACTCTCGGACATGACACGCTCGGACATGGCCATGACCTTAGCAAACCAACGATCCGGAATCAATTTGGCAAACGGCAAGTCGATGATCGATGCAAAGTGCCCAGGTCGTGACTCTGACATCTGGACAGCAGAACGCCTCCTTGTTGACTTAAAATCGGGTTAACTCAAAATCGCCAATGCACTCATTTGAGCTTCGTACAAGCGCAACACTACCGCGTTGCTTTCGAGTCACGAGCAATCCGAAAGTTGAACCACAAAAGCGAGAGGGTCAGAATTAGGCTTCGGGGACTCGATGCATTTATGAGATGGATTGTAAGGTCTTATCGCTCAACGGGAGCCGAAAGCCCGGTGAGAGCTTGCCCTGTTTTGCCGAAGCCTGAGCGAGTCCGAGGGGAAGCCGAAGCGAAACTACTCTACCTTTGGAAGGGGCAGACAATAGTCGCGGCTGCGCAACGGTGTGTCAGTTCCTTCCAATGGCGATTCCTGTGTGGTCACCTACAAATAATTCCGAAGATTACAGATAGACCCCTGATTGCTGTCGGAAACAGCTAATGGCACGGAACTGTACGAAGCAGGAACGGTGGCCAGCGGAACGCACACCACGAATCTTTGCACACTGGACAAGAGCATACCGAGCGGAGCCATGATCTACGTTCAGGCGCAAACTCAGCCTTCCATCTTCAACCATCTAGTTTCCAATCCGCAAACCTACACCAACAGCTGTGGCTGAATTGGGTTCGTATCCTAGAGGGTGGCGAAGCAATTCGCCGCCCCACACACGCATATGGAATAATTTGCACGCCACGAAAAATCAAAGCCTTTAGGCTCGGGGGGCCCGACACCGAAGACCTAAACTCTTCTGTCTATCCACTCCGCCAGCCGGCAGCCATCTTCTTCCAGCAGAAACGTTCCCGCCCCAAAACATTCCCCGAAGATGCGATGCGATTCCTTATCGCGCCCCGCGCGTGAGATCCATTGCTTGCCCACCTGATACTGCGAGGCGGTGAACCACTTCTGCGGCAGCACTTCGACCAGCCCCGCCTGCAGATAAAAAACAAATAGCGCGAATGCCGGATCGTCATTCGACATCGCCTTGTAGCTGGTGGGCACGATCAACTCATCCACCGCCGCCATTTCCGCAGGAACATCGATCTTGTGCATGCCCGACCCCAGCGTGAGCGGCACCTCAAAGTCCACAACCGGCGGGATCTTTGCATAGATGCGGTCGGAAGATTGCTTGAACCATCCTGCAACCTCAGCCAGGTCGAACGCCTCGAGCTGATCTGGATCGAAACAGGCCAAACGAATGTTGCGTCCCTCCGGACACCAGATCCCAAGCCGCTGCGGAGACACCAGAAATGGACGGCAGTAGGTGTTCAATGCCAGCCGAGGCTTCTCCGGTTCCTGCTCCGGCGCCAGCGAGACCACATATCCCACCGGTCCTTGATCGCCATGATGGGTCCAAACAAACCGCTGCCCCATGGCTGAATTAAATTCAGGAAAGGTCTTCCAATACCACGGCGCAGGACCAACGATGCGCTCAAGTTGCTGCCGGATGCTGGTGAGATTTGGAGTGGCCATGTAGGAGAATTGAGTGACCGGGCGATCGGGTCATTTGGCGATTGAAAACCTTGGGCTGCTAAATCAGAAAATCACCCCATTGCCCAATGGCTCAATCATCCCAGCACGCCCGCGCCCTTCACATTGGCGCGGATGAACTTCACGATGTCATCCATGGCCGTGCCCGGCTGGAAGATCGCCGCCACGCCGCGTTTCTTCAAGGCATCGATATCCTGATCGGGAATAATACCGCCCACAAGAACCAGAACGTCATCCATCTTGTTCTGCTTGAGCAGGTCCATCACGCGCGGAACGATGGCATTATGCGCGCCAGAGAGAATCGACAACCCGATCACCTGCACGTCTTCCTGCAACGCCGCGCTGACAATCATCTCCGGCGTCTGCCGCAGCCCGGTGTAAATCACTTCCATGCCGGCATCGCGCAACGCGCGCGCAATCACCTTGGCGCCGCGGTCGTGTCCGTCGAGCCCCGGCTTGGCCACCAGCACGCGAATCTTGAGATCAGCCATCGCTGTTCATTTAACCACAGACCCCCTAGGGGAAGACAGGGACTTTGTTCGCTGTCCTCGGTGGTTAGAGCGTCTTCGTGTCCAGGCTCTGCCACAAATACCAGCAGGCGACGCTGCGATAAGGCTCCCAGCGCTTCGCGATCCTCTCCATCTGCTCTGGAGTGGGCAGCTTGATCTTCTTTTTGCGGCCTTTCTTGGCCGTTGCGGACTTCTTCGCGATTTTTGAGCGCTGCACGTCGAGATAGTGTTTGTACATCGCCATGCGAACGCCGAAATCGCCCGTCGGCAGCACGTTCTCACGTTTCAAAGTGAACATAAGAAACATCTGCGCCGTCCACACCCCTATGCCTTTTACCTGGGTGAGATGCTCGATCACTTCCGCATCGGGCAACTCAGGCAGTCGGGTGAAATCCAGCATTCGGGCGGCCGTCTTGGTTGCGAGGTCTTTCAGATACGCCGATTTTTGCTTCGACAATCCTGCGCCGCGCATCTGTTCATCGCTGAGCTTGAGAATGCCTTCGGGCGAAAGCGGTTCGCCGGCAAGCGCGGCAAAGCGCTTGAAGATTGTCTCCGCGGCCTTTCCGTTCAGTTGCTGGTAGACGATGGCTTCGGCAAGGCTGTGAAACTCGGGCCGCCCAAACTGCATGCGGCATGGACCAATGCGCTCGATGATCGACCGCATGACGGGATCTGACTTCTTGAGGTGGCTCAGAGCTCTTCGCATGGCTTTATATCTTTACCACAAAAGCAACTGCGAGGCGAATAAAATGCGAATACCGCGCTGATCATGTCATCGCACCAACATCAAGCCCGCCAGCCCTCCGCCCAGCACCACCCACGCCGGATTGATCTTCCACTTCCACAATACGGCCAGCGCGGTGGCGGCGATGACCCACATCGGCCAGCCGCGCAAGGCGTCGCCCGCCAGTTTCACGATGACGCCCGCCATGAGCGCGACGGCGCACACGTTTACGGAGTCGAGGAAAGCCGCCACCCACGCGGACCGGCGGAGCTTGGGCAGGACCGGGCCCAGCGCCGCCACATAGAGAAACGAGGGCAGAAAGATGGCGGCCGTGGCAATCACGGCGCCCCACGCGCCGCCGAGAAGATATCCGATGAAGGTCGCAGTAGAAAGCACAGGTCCGGGCGTGAACTGGCCAATCGCGATCGCATCCAGCACCTGCTGCTGAGTGAGCCAATGATGGTCACGAACCAGTCCCTGCTCGACGAAGGCGAACAATACGTAGCCGCCGCCATAAAGCGCGGCGCCGACCTTGAGGAAGAACCATCCGAGACGGGCGAGCGGTACGCGCCTCGTCATCGGCCCGCCAGTTGCCGCGAGTATTGCACCGGGCACGAGACCGGTTAGGAGACTGGGCAGAAGACACGACTTCTTCAGAAGAATCAATCCGGCCGAAAGATTAGTCCTGCCGGAAGATATTCCCTGGCGTAGATCGCGTATCAGCTTCGCAGCCATCCCGATCAGTCCGCCGCCTGCCAGGATCAGCAGCGGACTCAGTTTCACAAGAAACATAGCCAGCGCCAACACTCCCAGCACGCCCAGCCACGCGTCATGAACCGCGATTTTTCCCAGCCGCCAGACGGCGATTGCAATCACCGCGATCACTGCCGGCTTTATCCCCGCGAGCAGCGACTCGGCCAGCGGCAATGTGCCGAAGCGAACGTAGGCCCAAGCCACCACCGCCGTGATCAGTGCCGCAGGGATAATGAAGCTCGCGCCCGCAACCACCAGTCCTGCCCACCCGGCGCGCACGAAACCGACGTTGATCGCCATTTCGGTGGAGTTCGGTCCAGGGATGAGGTTGGTCAGGCCCAGCATGTCGAGATACTGTTGCCGTGTGACCCATTGCCGCTTGCGAACCACTTCATCTTCCATCAGCGCGATGTGCGCCGCCGGACCACCAAAGCTGATTGTGCCTAACTTGAGGAACAGAGCGGCCACAGTGCGGAGCCGCTCGCTGAGCGGGCCTTCGAGGCCGATGGAGGCAGGGTCTGGAGTCGGTTGGGCCAAGCAAGGATTGTAGCGTGACGCGCCAGTCTCGTCCCGTCCAAGCGCACGTTTCGGGTGGTCCGAGGGCTATCTCTTTGCCTTGGCTGCTGGAAGCTCAAATCCAATGCGGAGACGCGGCGGTTGCTTAGGGGTCATAAGCTCCTTGATAGCTACGATGAGATCCAGAATCGCGGAATCGTGAGTGTCCAAACGATTTTCCAATTCGTCGATCTTTCCGGCAAGACGGCGGTTCGTGGCCAGCATCTCGCGCAGGCGCACAAAAGCACGCACCACAAAAACGCTCATTTGCACGGAACGCTTCGAATTGAGTACGGTTGCGGCCATGATGGCTCCGTGTTCGGTGAACGCGTAGGGTGGGTATCGCCGTCCGCCGCGGCCTTTCTTTGAGGTTGCAAATTGCAACCTCAAAGCTTCGTGCTCTTTGGAATTGAGTTGAAACGTGAAGTCGGAGGGAAATCGTTCCTGGTTGCGCGTCACCTGTTGGTTGAGCCGCTTGACCGTGACGCCATAGAGTTCCGCAAGATCAACGTCGAGAATCACTCTCTGATGCCGAAGAATCAAGATCCGCGATTCGACTGCGAAGACTGGCGTTCCGCTGCGTTTCGGCATCCTGAGCAGGGTGGCGTTTTTTCGTTTTTTCATTTGAGGTCACAGTTTGTGACCTCAAAATCATAGTCCTGTCGGCTGGCTAGTTTTCGTCAGTGACGGCGCAAATTTTCGTCAGGTTCCCGATTTGGTCGATTCGTTTGCCACTCTTCGATGGTGAGGATGCCCGCAGGAAGGCAGCGAGTGCGTGCAAACGCATTTAGTTTAGGGGTGTATGCGATGTTGGTTTTGCTATGTAACGCTAACTTCCGTATAGGTTCCATATACTTCGCGCAAGGCCGCGCAAATCTCGCCGACGGTCGCGTAGGCGCGCACCGCGTCCACGATGTAAGGCATGGTGTTAGCGGGAGAAATCTCTCCATTTGCGCCTGCATTCGGTTCCTGAGCCGCCGCCTTCTTCAGCGCGTCAAGACAGCGCCCGACCTCGTCATTCGATCGTCGCGCCCGCAACGCTTTCAGCTTGGCAGATTGCTGCCGCGCCACGGTCTCGTCGATGTAGAGAATGTGTGGCGACTCTTCTTCAATTACAAACTCGTTCACGCCCACGACAATTTTTTCTTTCGCCTCGGCGGCGCGCTGGTATTGGTAGGAGGCTTCGGCGATCTCCTTCTGCGGATAGCCGCGCTCGATGGCCTTTACCATGCCACCCATTGCATCCAGCTTACCGAAGTAGTCAAGCGCACCCTTTTCCATTTCGAGGGTGAGGCTTTCCAGAAAATATGAACCGCCCAGCGGATCCACCGTCTGGGTTACTCCTGACTCATAAGCAATGATCTGCTGCGTACGCAGCGCGATGCGCGCCGCCTCTTCGGTGGGGAGGGCCAGAGCTTCGTCGTAGGAGTCGCAATGCAGCGACTGCGTTCCCCCGAGCACTGCGGCCAAAGCCTGCAACGCCACGCGCGCGATGTTGTTGCGAGGTTGCTGGGCGGGCAGCGACACGCCCGCCGTCTGCGTGTGGAAGCGCATCAGCCAGGTGCGCTGGTTTTTCGCGCCGAAGCGGTCTTTCATCACCTGGCCCCAAATCTTGCGCGCCGCGCGGTATTTGGCGATCTCCTCGAAGAAGTCGTTGTGCGCGTTGAAGAAAAAACTGAGACGTGGACCGAAATCGTCCACTTCCAGTCCACGCCGCCGCGCCCACTCCACGTATTCCACGCCGTCGTACAAGGTAAACGCCAGTTCCTGCAGAGCCGTCGAACCGGCCTCGCGAATGTGGTATCCGCTGATGGAAATTGTGTTGAAGCGGGGTGTGAATTTCGATCCGAACTCGAAGGTGTCGATCACCAGGCGCATCGAGGGCGCCGGGGGATAGATATATTCTTTTTGTGCGATGTATTCCTTGAGAATGTCGTTCTGAATCGTGCCGGAGATCTTCTTCCAGTCCGCACCTTGTTTTTCCGCCACGACCAAGTACATCGCCCACAATACCGATGCGGGCGAATTGATCGTCATCGAGACCGTGGTCTTTTCCAAGTCGATGCCGCCGAAAAGAATTTCCATGTCCTCGAGCGAATCGATGGCGACGCCGCACTTGCCCACTTCGCCTTCGCTGGCTGCATGGTCAGAGTCGTAGCCCATCAGCGTAGGCAAATCGAATGCGACGGAGAGACCGTTGCCGCCGTGCTCGAGCAAGTATTTGTAGCGCTGGTTGGTTTCTTCGGGCGATGCAAAGCCGGAGAACTGCCGCATGGTGTAGAGCTTGCCGCGATATCCGGTTGCGTGAATGCCGCGCGTGAACGGCGCCTGCCCGGGGTAGCCGAGATATTTTTCCTCGCTCCAATCTGCGGGAAGGTCGGCCTGGGTGTAGAGGCGGCGAACGGGGACGCCGGAAATTGTCGTAAAGCGGGCGTGGCCGTTGTCGTCGAGATTCACTCCGGTGGGCGCACCGATCGGCCGCTCGGAAAATTTTTGAAGCGTGGGCGCAAGCGTCTCCTCCGCCCAGTTCTTTTCAGCGGCGGAGGGATGGCGGTTTTCAAAAACGTCGGAGATGGGACTTTCCGCAACTTGCGGTTTGGGCGGTTTCTTTTCCATACGAACCCCAGTGTTCTGTTGTGATGATAGGGAAGCGTGGGCTGGTGGGCAAGGTGACTTTGTGCCGGTCAAACGACCGGTCGGTTAGCAACTACAAGATCTTAACCACAGAGGACACAGGGGAACACAGAGTTTTTTCGCCGATTATCGGTTGGCTTCCGGAGTATTCTTGCGCGACAATTCCCACGCCTTGGCGTACTTCCAGGAAACGTAAACCGCGTGGTAGAGGTGCAGCAGCAGGCCCTCGCGTCCATCGAGGAAGCCGAGGCGGAAGAAGTAGTTGTAGACGAACGTTGCGAGCGGCCGCAGAACGATGTTGATGACGCTGAACCGGACCTTGCCGTTGGCTTTGCCGACGACCATCTCTGCACCTAGCGACGAGTAGCGGTTCATGTGCTCGATGTAGTCGGAGAGGGTGGGGTAGGAGTGGTGGATGAGCGGAGCTTTCAGTTCCTCGACTCTGCCGGTTACCTGAACGCTCTCGTGGACCGGTCGCATAGCAAAGCGTCCATTGCCTTTACGGAAGAGGCGAATTTTCCGGTCTGGCCAGAAGCCACCGTGCCTTATCGGCTTCTGCAAAAAGAGATTTTGCCGTGGTATGGAAAATGCATCGACGAACACCGGACTGTCCGGTGGCTGTTCCAGGCGCAGTAGACCCTGCCTGCCGAGAGCACTTCCGATCTCCTTCAGGAGTTCTGGACTCACGGCCTCGTCGGCGTCAAGGCTCAAGATCCAGCTACCTGTGGCCTTATCGATCGCGGAGTTCTTCTGTGCGGCGTAGCCTTTCCATTCCTCGACAAAGACTTTCGCCCCGAATGACTTTGCGATCTCGATCGTCCGATCGGTGGATCCGGAGTCGACAATAATTAGTTCCTCGTCATTCCGTCTACCTTCTGAATAGAGACGGGGGGTGATGCTTTTGAGGGTGTTGCCGAGGTTGGCTTCTTCGTTGTGCGTGATGATGACGACAGACAGGGTCACGAGAGGAAGGATACAACGTCGAGCCATAGGCGGAGAATTGACGGCGCAGCGTCTCCCTTGAGCACGGCATTTCGCGGCGTGCAGCCTAAGTGCGTCGTCTTCTTGTAAAGCATCTCCGATCCAGTTTATGACGATGGCGGTTGGGAGGGTGGCGTCTGAACTGGAGCAGGCTGCCCCCGAGGGTTCGTCTCCTGACGGGGCGCGACGTAGGGCACCTGCGGCAGGTGCGTAACTTGGCCGCGCGTGGCGTCGGCGACGTCGATGCCGGTGTGATCCAGCAGCAATCCCGTGGCGCGGTCGAGTTCGACGCGCGATTTCTCATAAGCCGCCTTGGCGGAGACCAGATTCGATTCCGATGTGGTCAGGACGGAAGCATCCTGCAGGATGGCGGTTGTGGTGGTGAGTCCGACTTTCAGTTTTTGCTGGTCGGCGTCGAGAGTCTGGCGTGAGAAGTCGACCGCATACTGGGCGGCCTGCACGGCGGCGCGATTCTGTCTCACGTCAAATTGTGCGTTGCGGACTTCGATGCGCACCTGATTCTCCAACTGGTGTAGGCGAACTTGCGCCTGGCGGTATTCCAGTTCCGCGCGCACCTGGTTGGCCTGCGCTTCGCGATTGCGCAGCGGGATGGTCAGCGAGAGTCCGATACCCTTGTCGGGAGCGGTGCCATTGAAGAGCTGGTTCAGTGTGCCGCCGTAGCCGACGGGGCCGCCGTTGACAAAGGGAGGCGGCGCGTTCGAGCTGCTGAAGCAGCTGGAGACGGCGGGATTACAAGGGGGTGTAAGTACTGCGGGATTGACGTTGCCACCCACCCCTGATCCGCTGTAGTAAGCAAAAGCATCGAGCGAGGGCAGCATGGCGTTGCGAACCGCTTTGCTGCTGAGGTCGCGGGAGTTAAGATCGATGCGCGACTCCACCAATTCGGCACGGTGTTCGAGAGCCTGGTTGATCAGATCCTGCGTAGGGACGACCGCTTCCTCCTGCGGAATCTGCATGGTCGAGGTGGGAATCACGTCGGCTTCGGCCAGCGTGGGATCTTCAATGCTGCGGCTGAGCGCGTTCTTCACCAGCAGCTTTTCCAGTTCCAGATTGTTCTGCGCCAGGATCAGATTCTGCTGGTTGGTCGAGACCGTGCTCTGTGCGCTCACTACCTGAATGGGCGGAACGGTGCCGACCTTTGCCTGCTGCCTGGAATCGTCCAGCGCCTTCTGCGCATAGGTGAGCGCTTCCTGCTGCACGCGCACGTTTTCGTAGGCATAGACCAGGTCCCAATACATATCTTCGATCTGGTCCACGGTGGTGATGATTTGCAGGCGAAAGGCAACGTCGGAAATCTCGCGGTTGTTTTTGGCAATGCGAATGAACCGAGTGTTGGGAAGAGAACCAAAACCCTGCAGCAGATTCTGCGTGACGCGGACCTGGAAGTTCGAACTGATGCCTGGGCTTAACAAGCTGATGGGACTATTGGTCGCGAAGTGGGTGTTATTGAATCCGGCGTTGAGAGTTGTGCCCCACTCAAATCCCTGGGTGTAGGCGAAATCAGCAGTATAGGTGTTCTGGGAAAGTATGGGCACGCTGTCTGTGCTGGTGGATTCCGTGTCGCTTCTGTCGAGCTGCAGCGTGCTGGTGACGACCGGGTCGAAGCTGGTGATGGTCGAGCCAATACCGAGCGTGGAACTGACCAACCCATTGGTTCCTGTGCCCACGCCGCTGGGGGCGACGGTGGTGCCACCGGTGCCGGAGCCAACCGTTCCTCCCAGGCCGCCCACGCCGCCGCCGGGCGTGTTCTGCACAATGCCGGCGTTGACGCCGAGAATGTTGGCACCCGATTTGGCGCGCAGGTAATCCGTGTCAGCAATGTTCAGGTTGTAGCGTGCGATGTCGAGATCGAGATTGTTCTCCAGCGCGAGCGCGACAGCGTCATCGATGGAGAGATAGATTTTGCCGTCGCGCATGACGGAGTCGATGCGGGGCGAATTGCCCAAGTTTGGCTGCGCCACCTCCTGCGGCCGGTAGGGTTGCAGGAAATGAGGAAAGGCGGAGCGCGGCTTGGAGTAATCCTGCAAATGAACCGTCTGCGGCTGTGTGGGAACCGGCACACTCTGAGGCGTCGGAGTCGCGGGCACATCCTGCGCGTGCAGGACCACCGGTAACTGCGGGCAGGCCAGCATGGCAAACGCCATCCACAGCAGGGCAGACCACGAGATAGCGGCGGTCAGTCGGGATAAGGACAAGAACATGTTTCGTCTCCTTGAGTAGGAAGGGGCGTGCGTCATGCGTAAGGCACTTGATAGATTTCGAAAGTCGAATGCGGCAAACATGGAAGCGTCTCTCCATCTTAGCGGGACGGAGCGAGCGGAGCGGGCGCAGATTGTAAAGAATTGTTAGGCAAGAAATAAGGCGCGGCTTGTGGCCGCGCCTGCTTTGGTTGAGCAACATCCTATTGAGGCTGCTGCGGAGCGGCGGTCTGCGGGGTCGGCGGGGCCACGGAGGGCAGTTCCTTGCGCGGCGCGATGTAGGGCACGCTGGGCATACGGTTGACCCGGCCTTTCGCTGCATCGTCGATGCTGATACCGGCATGGTCGAGCGTGACGCCGGTCGCGCGGTCGAGTTCGATGCGCGATTTCTCGTAGGCCGCCATGGCCGACATCAAAGTGGACTCCGACGTGGCCAGCCCGCTCTGGGTTTGCAGGACCAAGGTCGTAGTCGAGGTTCCGAACTGATATTTCTTCTGTTCGGCATCCAGCGACTGCTTGGCATAGTCAACGGCAGCCTGAGCGGAAACTACGCTGGCGCGGTTCTGTTCGACTCCAAACTGAGCGTTGCGCACTTCGATGCTGATCTGGTTTTCGATTTGCTGCAAGCGCATCTGGGCTTGCTGGTATTCCAGTTCCGAGCGGATCTGTACCGCCTGGGCGGCGCGGTTACGCAGGGGAATATTCAGGGTTACGCCGACACCCTTGTCTGACGCGGTGGAGTTGATCAGTTGGTTGAGCGTGCCGCCGTAGCCGGTGGTGGTGGCAATGGGAATGAAGACCTGGCCTCCGGCGGATTCGTTCGGCCCTGCGCAAAAACCTTCGGCCTGCTCGGTCACCGGCTGATTCGCACACAAGTTCGTGGGGTTCTGCGAACCTCCCAGTCCGGTGCCACCATAGTAGGCAAAGAGATCCAGCGTCGGCAGCAGCGCGTTGCGCACTGCTCTATTGCTGATCTCCGTTGTATTGAGCTGAATACGTGACTCTACCAAATCGGCACGATGGCGAAGAGCATCCGCGATCAGGTCCTGCGTGGGCTGGATTGGTTCACTCGCTGGAAGTTCCATGGTAGAAGTTGGAATTACATCGGCGGCCGCGAAAATCTGATCGCGCAGGGTGCGGCTGAGGGCGTTCTTCATGAGCAACTGCTCGAGCTGCAAGTTCGTCAGGGCAATTGTCAGGGCTTGTTGGTCCTGCGCGACAGTGCTTTGTGCACGAACCGTTTCGATGGGAGCTAGGCTGCCGATTTCCACTTGTTTCTTGGTATCGGAGAGCGTTTTGTCTGCGAAAGCCAGCGATTCCTTCTGCACGCGAGCGTTCTCGTATGCGTAGACCAGATCCCAGTACATGGTCTGAATCTGGTTCACCGTCGTAATCACCTGGAGCCGGAACGCCACGTCGGAAAGTTCACGATCGTTCTTTGCGATGCTGATGAATCGATTGTTGGCCGCAAGGCCGAACCCCTGGAGCAGATGCTGCGTGAGTTGGAACTTGAAGCCGGAGTTGAGCTGTGGGCTTAATGGACTGAACGGTGCGTTCCCGGTCGTAACGCGGGTGTTGTTAAAGCCCACCAACAGGTTCGTGCCCCAGGAGAATCCCTGCAGGTAAGAAAAGCTGCCGGTCGTGGTGTTCTGAGGCGACTCAGGACTGAAGGTGCTGCTCGGGAGGATATGGAAACGGTCCTCCTGCAGCGTGCCGGTGAGAACCGGATCGAAGCTGGTGATGAGCGACCCGAGTCCGAGCGTGGACCCGACTAATCCGCCCGCGCCTGCCCCTGCGCCGCCCGCACCGAGAGTCGTGCCTCCGGTGCCGGAGCCGACCTGGCCGCCGAGTCCGCCGATGCCGCCTCCAGGTGTGTTCTGCACCACGCCGGTATTCACGCCGAGGGTCTGAGCGCCGGCCTTGGCGCGCAGGATATCGGTATCGGCGATGTTCAGGTTGTAGCGCGCGATGGCGATATCGAGATTGTTCTCCAGCGCCAGCGCGATGGCATCGTCGAGCGAAAGATACAGCTTGCCGTCGCGCATCAACGAGTCGATGCGCGCGGTGTTGGCCAAGTTCGGCGCCGCCAGGTGCCGCGCCGTGTAAGGCCCGATCGGGTTGGGAAAATGCGATACCGGCTGGGAATAATTCAAGACGGGAAGCGGCCGCGTTTCCGGCGTATTCTGCGGGACGGGCGCGGCGGGCGGCTCTTGCGCCCAGCATGCGACAGTCAGGGTTACGAACAGGATTGCGGCGGCGGTCGGCCGGATGTTTGAGCCTAAGCGTGCGAATGGCATCTACTCATCTCCGTTCAGTTAAGACCAGTTCAGATTAAGACCAGCTCAGTAGGTCCAGTTCATTAAGACGCTGCAACTAAGAGACTTGGATGTAACGTGAGACAGCCGGAATCATCCAAAATGAAAGTTAGTCAATCAAAGTTAGCCAATCATTGATACCCAAACATGGATACGCAACCGGCGGTCGCGGGGTTCCCGAAAAGCTCCTGAAAAGCGGGAGCGAGACGAAAGTTTGGTGAAGCCCATTAGTATATCCGACGCCGCGGCTCCTCTTTCGAGGGCTCCGGACAGGTGGAACTGATAAAGTGCTGGCGATGGACGAGTGTTTCCCACAGAACCGAATCACTGGACCGGTCGGAAAGCCCCGACGCATGAAATGACTTGGATGAAGCGGCGCGGCTGGGGGACTCGCGGCGGCAACAATTAAAAGATCGCATGCGCAATCTCAAACTGATTCTCTCCTATGACGGATCGGATTTTTCGGGCTGGCAAGTGCAGCCCGATGCCCTGACCGTGCAGGGCACACTTGCCTCAGCCATTGGACGAATCACCGGCGAAAAGGTATTGCCGCAGGGCTCAGGGAGGACGGACGCGGGCGTGCATGCGCTGGCCCAGGTGGTGACATTTGTCACGGAGTCCTCGGTGCCGACGGGGAATTTTGTGAAGGCGCTGAACGATATTTTGCCGGCGTCGGTGAGGGTGCTGGACGTGGAAGAGACTGCGGCCGACTTTCATGCGCGTAAGTCGGCGCGGGGGAAAACTTATCGCTACCGGATTTACCGGGCGGCGATTTGTCCGCCGTTTCTCGCCAGGTACGTGTGGCATTATCCTTTTCCGCTGAATGAGCTCACGATGGCCCAGGCGGCGGAGTTGGTGGTGGGCGAACACGATTTCACTTCGTTCGCGGCGGTCGATCCGGAGCGGGGACGCGAAGGTGCGCCGGTTTCGAATCTGCGGCGGATCTTCTCTTCGAACTGGGAGTGCTTGGGGGATGAATTCGTCTATACAGTGCGAGGATCGGGGTTTCTGCACCACATGGTGAGAAATCTGGTAGGGACGTTCCTTCTCGTGGGCAAAGGGACGTTGCAGGCGGAGGATGTTACGCGGATACTGGAGGCGCGTAACCGATCGGCTGCGGGGGCAACCGCGCCGGCGAGCGGCCTTTACTTGGTGGAAGTGGAGTATTAGCGGAATTGTGTCAGTCTTGGCTATCGATCTCCAAGTCGCAGTGCGAAGAGTGTCGTCGGTAAATCCGGCGACCGGCGAAGTCTTGCGCGAGTTGGAATGCGCGGGCGAGAGTGAAGTTCTGGCGGCGGTCGCACGGGCCCGCGCCGCACAAGGGGCGTGGGCTGCGATCGGCGTGCGCAGGCGGATTGCGGTGCTGCGCGAATTTCAGCACCGGTTGCATGAGAAGAAATCAGAGATCGCCGAGGCCATCACGCGAGAGGCGGGCAAGCCTGTGGCCGAGGCTCTCACCACCGAAGTGCTGGTGGTGTTAGACGCGGCGCGGTTCCTGATCGACCACGCGTATCGCCTGCTGCGCGACGAACCGCTGCCGCACGGAAATCTCGCCACTAAACTCAAGAGCGGGCGACTGGTACGCGAACCCTATGGCGTAGTGGGGATCATTTCGCCATGGAACTATCCGTTTTCGATTCCCGCGACCGAGACCCTCGCGGCTCTGGTGGCGGGGAATGCAGCGGTGTTGAAGCCCTCGGAATTTACTTCTCTTGTGGCGCTCGAACTGCAGTCGGTGTTGCATGATGCGGGCGTGCCTACGGACGTTTTTCAGGTGGTAGTCGGTGATGGCGCAACGGGGGCGGCGCTGATTCATTCGCGGGGTGAGACTGGGATTGACAAGCTGGTTTTTACTGGCAGCGTAGCGACCGGCAAGCGCATTGCCGCGGCAGCAGCCGAACGGTTGTTGCCCGTAGTGCTGGAGTTGGGTGGGAAAGATCCCATGCTGGTGCTCGACGACGCTGATGTCGATGTGGCTTCGAGCGCGGCGGTGTGGGGAGCGTTCGTAAATGCCGGGCAGACTTGCTTATCGGTGGAGCGCTGCTACGTACATCGCAGTTTGTATGAGGCATTCCTGAAGGCTTGTGCCGAGAAGACGAAGAAACTCCGCGTGGGCCATGGGTTAGACCGTGAAACCGATGTGGGGCCGATGATCCACGAGGGGCAGTTGCGCATTGTGGAGTCGCATGTGGCGGATGCTGCGGCGCGCGGGGCACGGCTTCTGGCGGGAGGATCGCGGCTACCAGAGTTGGGAAAGAATTTCTATAAGCCGACAGTGCTTGCGGATGTGACGCACGAGATGCGCATCATGCGCGAGGAAACATTCGGTCCGGTGCTTCCTGTTGCGGCATTCGACAGCGACGAAGAAGCGGTGCGGCTGGCCAACGACTCGGAATTTGGCTTGGCGGCGAGTGTTTGGACGCGCCACGGGGAGCGCGGAGAGCGCCTGGCACGGCGTATTCAGGCAGGCACCGTCATGGTCAACGATGTGGTTTCGTGTTTCGGCGTCAGCGAGGCGCCGCACGGTGGTGTGAAGTCAAGCGGTGTTGGCCGCGCGCATGGCCGCTTTGGACTGGAAGAGATGGTGCGTCTGAAATATCTCGATGTGGACCTGATGCCCGGAATGAAGAAGGTCTGGTGGTATGGTTACGGCGCGAGCTTTAGGCGGCAGATGGAGGGCTTCCTGGATCTGCAATTTGCCCGCGGGTTCGGAGAACGACTGCGCGGAGCCCTGCGCGCGGCAGGAGTGATGTGGCGGAAGCGGTTGTGACAGCGAGAAACGGCCATCGGCAACGCTATTCCGGAATCCGGTCACCGTGGCTCGGTGGTTGTGAGATCACCAGAAAGCGCGCCGCACCGGAAGACGGATTGCTGATCTGATGCCGGGCTCCGGGGAGCACACGGATTCCGCTGCCCGCCGGGAGTAACGCGCTGCGTCCTTCCACTTCCATCATGACCTCGCCGGAGAGAATGTAGAAAAACTGCTGTGCCTTCTGGTGATAGTGGCGGACCTCGTGCGCGCCTGAGGGAATGTACTCTTCGATCACGCTAAGGTTTTCATCTTTGACCAGATTCCAGCCGTCGCAATCGTTTCCCCAGCGGTAATGCTCGGCGTTGTTGCGGCTGACTGAAGCGGGCTGAGCGGCGTCTTTCGGCATGCTTTTCGTCCCCCTGCGATCAAGTGTATCTTGTGTCCATGAATACTCCTTCTAGTTCTGACGCTAAGCGCGAGTTGTTTCGCCACACGCTGGCCACACTCGCTTATCGTGCCAGCAAGGTGATGCGCCACGCTCCCGCTGGATTCGCCGAGTTCCATGCTGGCGAGGGATTGCGCACACCGGGGCAGATTCTGGCGCATATGGGCGATCTGTTCGATTGGGCACTCTCGATCGCGAAGGGCAAACAGGCGTGGCACGACTCGAAGCCCTTGCCCTGGGATCAGGAAGTGGAGAGATTCTTCGCCGCGCTGAAGAGCTTCGACGATTTCCTGGCCTCCGGCGCCACGGTCGAGGCTCCGCTGGAGAAACTGTTTCAAGGACCGGTCGCCGACGCGCTCACGCATGTCGGCCAGATTGCGATTTTGCGGCGCATGGCAGGCGCTCCAGTAAAGGCCGAGAACTACTACAAGGCGGAGGTTACAGCCGGACGAGTGAGTGCGGATCAGGCCAATCCAAAGCTGGAATTCTGAAGGCGCAGCGCCTGAGAATTTGTAACATCTGCAAGCATGAGTTCCTCAGCGCTGATTCTTGAAAGGCACTTCCGCGCGGTAAATGGCCTGCCAGCGGCCAGCCTTGAAAATATAGATCGAACTGCCGTTCAGGTGGACCGGCATTTTTTCTCCGTTGCAAATGGCATACTGTTCCGCTTTATAGGTCAGCAGATATGCACCGGTGGCGAGGGGGAGCACTCCGAAATCGGAGAGGCCATAGCCTTCCACAGTGCAGGCCTTCGCGGCAGCTTGCTGCTCCTGCAGTTGCTGGTCGCGGGAAAATGTGCCGGCGTCGCTCCAGAAGATTCCGTTTTCCGGCATGTGATCGCGAAAGTAGGTTTGGTCCTTCGCTTTCCACGCTTCAAAAAAGCCGGTCTCAATGCGTACCAATTCCTGTTGAACGTTACTTTGAGCGCCGGTTTTCGGATGCTGCGTCTGGGCGACAATAAAGCGCGATAGAAACATCAGCGCGATCAGAATAGCCGCACAGGTAAGCACGGCCTGCTTCGCGGAAGACGGCGGATGGTTCATGGGATGCTCATTCTGGCATGGGGTTGCCGGTCACGAGGATAGATCTTAGGATACGACATCGCGGGCTTGGGCTCGCCTTTCGCCTTCGAGTACAATGACGGTCGTAAGGCGGAATCCGGCGGCGCAAGCGCCGCGAACGAGGGTGAATCCTTTGGCGACTGGCGAAATCACGACTTCGGGGACGCAAACTCCGGCACAGCTTCCTCATCACAAAGTCAAGATCAAGAAGAATGGGCAACGCGCCTGCAACGAGAAAAACGAAAAAGGGAAGTTTTGCGGCGGACATTTGAAACGTTGGTTCTACACCAAGGACGTGATTGAGCAAGCCTGCGGCGACGCGGAAAAAGCCTGGGGACCAGACGCCGAGGTTTACCGCTGCGAGCACTGCCAGACGCTCTATTTGCCGAATCCCGCGGAAGCGAAAGTAAATGTCGCCGGGCAGGGGATGATTTCAGTGTTCGGGCTGACCTTGCCGCCGAAAGAGAAGTAGTTGCAAGTACCCAATACCTAGTACCCGGTGGCGAGCCGCAAGGCGAGCGCGGGTTCACTCGGTACTAGGTACTGGGTACTAGCAACTTCCATGAATACCTCCGAACTCATCTACGACTGGAACAAGAATCATCCTCCGGGGCTGAAGCCGCCGGGGCCGGTACTGTTGAATGATGAGAGCCTGCGCGATGGACTGCAGTCGCCTTCCGTGCGCGATCCTTCGATTGCGGAGAAGATTGAGATTCTTCATCTGATGGAAGCGCTCGGGATCGATTCGCTCGATCTCGGATTGCCGGGCGCGGGGCCGCGGGCAGTCGAGCACGTGACGGCGTTGGCGCAAGAAATCGTCTCGCACAAGATGAAGATTCGCGCCAACTGCGCGGCGCGGACGCTGGAGAACGACATTCGTCCGATTGCCGAGATCGTGCAGAAGACCGGTCTGCGCATCGAGGCCGCAACGTTTATCGGATCGAGCCCCATCCGCCGTTTTACCGAAGGGTGGTCCGACGACTTCCTTTTGCGGACCACTGAGAAGGCCGTGAAATATGCGGTTTCGCTCGGGCTTGATTCGATGTACGTCACCGAGGACACGTCGCGCTGCGATCCAGAGACGGTGAAGCGGCTCTATTCGACGGCGATCAATTGCGGCGCGCGGGCCATTGTGATCTGCGACACCGCCGGGCACGCGACGCCCATGGGCGCGCTGGCGCTGGTGCGGTTCGTGATCGCGGAAGTGGTGAAACCTTCGGGAGAGAAGATTCGCGTCGACTGGCACGGGCACAGCGACCGTGGGCTGGCGATCGCCAACTCGATGGCGGCGGTGATCGCGGGCGCGAATTGTGTTCACGGGTGCGCCATCGGTCTGGGCGAGCGCGTGGGCAATACGCAGATCGACCAGATGCTGGTGAATCTGAAGTTGATGGGCATTGCGCCGTGGGACACTCAGGATCTTACCAAGCTGAAGCACTATTGCCAGGCGGTTTCGCGGGCCACGGGGGTGCCTATTCCGGCGAACTATCCGGTGGTGGGCGACGATGCCTTTCGCACCGCAACGGGCGTGCACGCGGCGGCGATCATCAAGGCTTATCACAAGAACGACGTGGTGCTGGCAAACACGGTTTACTCGGGCGTGCCTTCGCATGTGTTCGGGCTGGAGCAGATCATCGACATCGGCCCTATGAGCGGGAAGTCGAATGTGCTGTTCTGGCTGGAGCGGCGCGGCATTCCGGCGAGCGACGATTTGGTTGAGCGCATCTTTCAACGCGCCAAAGCCAGCGACCACACCCTGAGCGATGCCGAGGTGGTGGAATGCCTACCGGCGGTAACGAAACCAAGCTGAGGACCAATGTCTGAAACGATTCCAATGCGACATGCGATTCTTGGGGCCGGCGGCGTGGGCGGGCTGATTGGCGCTTGCCTGGCGCACGCGGGAGCTTCGGTCACACTTGTTGTCAGGGCTGAGGCGCTTGCGCAGTATCCGAGACAACTTCGGCTGGAGAGTGCTTTCGGCAATTTCACGGTGGATGTTGCCGTCGCCGCGGAAGTGCCTCCGGTGGACGCGCTCTGGATTACGGTGAAGGCCACGCAGTTGGAGCCGGCGCTTGCGGCGATCAAGAATTCTGACGTGGTGCGAGGCATCGTTCCGCTGCTCAATGGCATTGACCATATTCCGCTGCTCCGCGCCAAATACGGCGCTGGGCGCGTGATTCCGGCGACGATTGCGGTTGAGACCGAGCGGGTCAGTCCGGGACACATCGTCCATCGATCGCCTTTTGCCCGGCTCAATGTACTGTCTGCGGGCCGCGGGCTGCTGGGGAGCACGGTCGATCAGCTGCAGAAAATGGGCTTTGCGTGCGGGTTTATCGACGATGAGCCAACCCTGATGTGGAGCAAGCTGGTCTTTCTTGCGCCTTTTGCCCTGACCACAACGGCAGCGGACAAAACCACCGGCGAGATCCTTGCTGATCCCAATTGGGGGCAGCTGGGATTGGCTTGTCTGCGGGAAACGTGCGCCGTGGCCTTGGCCGAGGGTGCAAAGGTTGACGCTGACGCGGTGATTGCCGGGGTGATGAAGATGCCGGGAAACATGCGCAGCTCGATGCAGAAGGACGTTGCTCAGCACAAGACTCCGGAACTGGAGGCGATCGCAGGGCCGATCCTGCGCGGGGCCCGGCGGCATGGGATCGAGGTTCCGGCGACGAAGAAGCTGGTGGCGGCAGTGGAGCGGAGAGCGGGCTTGGAGAGTCGGCTGATGTAGAGATCTGGATCAAGAAAATCACAGATCATCCCGGATAAAACATCTCGAATCAATTGCTTAGCGAAGCATTCTGCTCAAGATCACCCCTACAATATTGATTGCAAATGGCTTGCTTGTAAAATCTTTGCAATCAATCACTTGGCTGGGGGCTAGCGAGGTGCTGTATTCGCTAAGCCCTTTAGAATCAGTCGGCAGGGCCGGTGGCTCCTAAGTCCCTGAAAGCAAAGGATATGCTTGTAAAATATTGCGGGATAAGGAGTTATCTAGCGGACGTCGGACGTTCAGTTATCAAAGAGTAGGGGAAAGCTAAGATACTCTCGCTTGTATAACGCACGGCTCTGAGGCCGCATTAGTCATCATCTCGCGATTGATTGGCGGGTGCAAGGTTGGATGTCACAGGTGTGGTTGTGGAAAACTCACGCAGGTTGGGTGGTTGGCAGAGGCGGAGGCGCGGAAGAGGGAATGATTTTGCAAGCGGATGCGGCCGTCAAGAATCCCACCTCTCTGACAAGCGTCCTGGAGTAGGCGAGACAGCGGCCCGATACACCTGGGCCGCCGGACAGCCGAGGGCGGCTGTCCCCACATGAATCGTGGCGGTGGCGGACAGCAGGTTCCTCACCCGGGCTTTCAGCCCGATTTGATTGCATAACGACGTTGGCCCGTCGCGAGTAGATTGGTATGCGATGAACAAGACCAAGGCTCGTGAGAGGAGCCAACGTCAATGCTGATTATAGGCTGTGATTTTCATCCTGGGT